>OCLR01000058.1_pt1 | contig 229933 bp, 205 predicted proteins | sample 1496001 | NCBI WGS metagenome assembly OCLR01 (sample SAMN04168690, study PRJEB22393) | synthetic metagenome | isolation source: purchased from BEI Resources HM-276D | reverse complement strand
TTCGGTGAGGCGCTATCTAGGGAACCGCAAAAAAACCCGCAAGAGGAAAAATGACAGCCGCATGGAAATTCCTCGCAACCCGCTGATCCGCAAGGACTTCACCGGAGCCGCCGCACCGCCTGCCCGCCCCTGCCCCGCCCGGACCTCAGGCCGCGATTCCCTCGAAAATCCCCGGCTCCAGCTCCTCCCAGAAGGCAAAGATCGCCCGCGCATTCAGCGCAGATCCCCAACCCAGCCTCGCAAAATCGGCCCGCTCCAGATCCCCCTCGAGACGGCGCAGAAACAGACGACGGTCCGCGTCCCGCTGAGTCGGGTTCCGGGAATCGGCAACCGCCCGCACCCGCGCGAGTCGCTCCGAGCGGTTCCGACGCTCGGCCGCGACGGCCGCCTCACGCGCGGCCTCCGCGCGCGCCTGCTCTTCTTCCGCAGCCCGGCGTCGGGCCGCGGCCTCCACCGCTTCGGGCGAGGGCTCGGGCGTGGCGGATGTCGCGTAATCGTCGCGCAGCGCGGCCGAGAGATAGCGCACCGGGCTCGTCACCCTGCCCTGCCCCGCGACATAGTCGAGCTTCTCGGCGACGTGGCTCTCGCCATGCTCGGCGATCCACTGCCGGGCCAGCCTGTCGCCGACCCCCACCGCGATCAGCCGCTGGTAGGTGCGCGAGCTGCGCATGGCCTCGCCGTCGTCGATCTCGAACATGGCGAGCTGCGGGTTCTCCTTGATGAGGAAGCGCACGTCGGTGACGGCGCGCGCCATCTTGCGGAACTCGGGCGTGACGATGATGTTCGAACTCTTGTTCACCTCGGCCACCGCGGGCTTGATGATCTTGGCGTTGAGCTGCTTGAAATTCTCGTAATAGGCGCTGTCGTCCACGCCCATGAGCCGCCGGAAGATGTCGATGGGCCACCAGCCGGTCGAGCCCGTGCGCACGAAGCGGAAGCAGTTCTCATAGAGGGCAAGCGCGTGCCCCGACGTGAAGCGCCGCTGGATGTTCAGGTTGATGAGCGCGAAGACCTTCGGATCGTGCAGCTTCTCGGCCAGGGCCGGGGAATAGGCATATTCGCAGATCCCGCCCGAGAGCTTCGCATAGGAAAGGAGAGAAGAGACGCCCCATTCCTGCCGCCCCTTCTGGTCCAGCATGTCCCACTCGGCAACCGTCTCGGCGAGGCTGCGCAGCGAGGCCTTCAGGGTCTCCATATCGTTCGAATTGTAGCCGATCATCAGGCAGAGCGTGCGGGCATCGATCGCATGCTTCGGCCGGGTGATCAGATGGTCGTAGGCGTTGAGGAGCAGCACGTTCGACAGCTTGCGCTGCAGAAGCGTGAGTTTCCCCGAAACGTGGATCGCCGCCACGTTCTTCTTCACCGACTCGCGTCGCAATGCGCCCGTGAGCGCATCGCGTGGAATGTCGCGCAGCGCGCCCTCGGTCGCCCTGCTCCGGCCAGCGATCTTCTGCGCCATGCCCCTGCCCTTTTTCTGCTCGCCCTCATGATGCCGGAAAAGGGACCCTGCCTCAAGCCACGTTCAGGTACCCATCGGGGCCTGAAACGGCCTCCCGTAAACGGGTCCCTGTCGACGCTCGACGGATGCCTTGGGGACCTGTCTACAGGACGAGCGCCCGGACGGCGCCTCCCGGTACGCTCCAAGAACGTCCGCTAACCGCTTGAAAGTGCGAATCGGGATGCACATGGGTCGAATCAGAGCCGGATTCTGGTGCCTGTGAGCCCGGAATCGGATGCTCTTGCCCCTGTTGACGGGTGCCCTCGGTCCTGCAAACCGGTGCCGATCAACCCGTGGATGGGTTCCCAGTTTAGAGTAAAGCACTGAAGGAGATGCAAAATATCTGCGGAAAGACTCTCAAGTTCTGAAAGAACAAACAAGCTTTCACATCCGCGGCTGTGTGTTTTCATCCGATGTTGAGGGAGTTTCGCCTGCGAAACCGGCCTCACGACCCTTCCCATGTCTCTAGTTCGAAGGCTGTTCCCGGCAGCAGCGCGATGTGCCATAGTTTTCAAAACAGGCACCGAAACATGTGACATCGAGTGGACAGTCGGACATGACACGCAAGACGGACTTATCTCTGCCGCCCTACTTCAACCTTGATCCAGCCTCGGCCGCTGCAAAGCTCGGACGACCGGTGGACACGACGCGATTCGCGAAGGCGGCGGCCTTCTGCGCGCGCGGGCGGGACGATCTCGCCCGCAAAGGCTATGCGCCAGACGGCAAGAAGCGGCTGCGCAAGTTCTCGACATGGGAGATCTGCCGCTATCTGATTCCCGTGGCATCGTCGCACCTGCGACGGGTCCTTCGCAACAATCCCGAGCTTCCGCAAGGCGAAGGCGAAGGCGGCGCAAAATGGTTCACCCTCGAGGAAGTGCTCGCGCTGCGAAACTTCTTCGCGGAGGAAGGGGCCGCCAAGAAGGAATATCGCCCTTATCGCCCGAAGGGGCTGCCGGCCAAGGTCGTGGCGGTCGCGAACTTCAAGGGCGGTGTGGGCAAAACCTCGACTGCCGCCCATCTCGCCATGTCGGCGGCGCTCGATGGCTACCGGGTACTGGTGATCGATCTCGACAGCCAGGGCTCGATGACCTCCATCATGGGCGGCAGGGTGGCCGACGAATGGCAGACGGTCTTCCCGCTGCTGGCCAAGGACTATGCGCTCCATGTGCGGGAGGAGAACGAGGTCCGGGAAGCGAAGGGCGAAGGCCCCCTGCCCCTCGACGAAACCCTGACCGAGGCGCTGAAGATCACGGCGGCCGACGTGGTGCAGAAGACGCACTGGCCGAACATCGACTTGATCGGCGCGCAGCTGAACCTCTACTGGGCCGAGTTTCAGGTTCCGGTCTGGCGCATGATGCTGCGGCGCTGGCCCCTGTGGGACGCACTCACCGGGTTTCTGGGGCGTGAGGGGCTTCTGCGGGATTATGACATCATCCTGCTCGATACGCCTCCTGCACTTGGGTACCTTACGATCAACGCGCTGGCCGCGGCCGACATTCTGCTCGTGCCGCTGGGGGCGTCCTTCCTCGAGTTCGATTCCACGGGCCGCTTCTTCGACATGCTGTACTCGACCTTCGCCTCGATCGAGGACGGCGAGAACGCGGCGCGTCGGACGGCGGGGCTGCCGGAGATGAAATTCGAGTGGGACGTGGTGCGCGCGCTCATCACTCGTTTCGACGCGAACCAGCAGACCGATCTGGCGAACGTGGTGCAGGCCTATTTCGGCGATTTCATGAACGCCTATCGGCAGGACTTCACCGCGCTGGTGGGCCAGGCGGGAGAGCAGGTGAACGGCATCTACGAGGCCGACTACCGCGATTTCAACCGCGAGACCTATGTGCGGGGCCGCGAGACCTTCGATCGGACCTATGCGGAGTTCAAGGAGATCCTGATCGGGTCCTGGTGGCGCGATCAGGCGATGGAGAAGAAGGAGGCGGAGAATGGCGAAGCGCAGACGGCTTGAGGCTCCCTCGGCGGAAGAACTCGAGGAGCTGGAGACCGGTTTCGCCCGCGAAACCTCCACCAGCACGCGGCCGCCCATCGCACAGGTGGCGGCGGATGCGGCCTCGCTGGCCATGCCGATGCCCACGGCCGAACGTGCCGCGGCCGCGAAGGACAGCGCCGATGCCACACGGCTGAGGCAGGCCGAGGCCGAAGGGTTGCTTCTGCTCGAGATCCCGCTGGCCGAGATCCGCGCCGATGATCTGACGCGCGACCGGCTGAAGATCGACGGCGAGGAAATGGACGAGCTGCGCGCCTCGATCCGAGCGCATGGGCTGCGGTTGCCGGTCGAGGTGTTCGAGCGGCCGGAGGGGCAGGGAGAGCGCTACGGTCTGATCTCCGGCTGGCGGCGTCTGTGGGCGCTGCGCTCGCTCCATGCCGAGACGGGCGACGGGCGCTTCGCCCGGGTGCGTGCGCTGGTGCGGCGGCCGACCGACGTCTCGGCAGCCTATGTCGCGATGGTCGAGGAAAACGAGATCCGCTCTGACCTCTCGCCTTACGAGCGCGGCAGGATCGCGGCCCTCGCTGCGGGGCAGGGGGCGTTCGGGTCGGTCGAGGAAGCGGTCGACGTGCTGTTCGGCGCGGCCTCGAAGGCGAAGCGGTCGAAGATCCGCAGCTTCGCGCTTATCCATGAAGAGCTGGGCGATCTTCTGGGTTTCGCCACGACGCTGGGCGAGCGGCCCGGCCTGCGTCTGGCCCACGCCCTGCGGCTGGGCTACGCCGGAGCACTGCGCGAGGCGCTGGCGGCGGGGCAGGGCGGCGATGCCGAGGCGGAGTGGCTGCTGATGGAGCCCTTGGTGAAGGCCGCCGAAGGGACGGTGGCGGACCCGTCGCGCGGCGGCCGCCCGCCCCGTAAACAGGTTCCTGTGGCAGCAACGGTCCAGATCGAGCGGTCGGGCGACGGTCCGGGCTACCTGTTGCGGTTGGAGGGTGACGACGTCGACGAAGCGCTGGCGCAGCGTGTCGCGCAGGAGTTGCGAAAGCTGCTGGCGTCGGGGAGGGTTTCGCCGGCGAAACCCGGTTGACCCACAGCTTTCCGAGGGGCGGACGCCGGGAAACCCGGCTTCGCCCCTCGGGACCTTCGGGCTGGACAAGCCACCTTATCGGGACCAGACTTCCCGAATGAGGAGCGTACCCTTGCTTCGATCTCTCTCGACGTGTCCCGGAAACGGGTACTTGTGACGCTCAGGGCCGAGTGAGATTCATGAGTGGAATCGGATCCTTGACTGTTTAACGCGCAAAATTCCTGAAGAATGAGCGCCTCTGCCGACAGTCCCCGCCTCTCTCCGCCGCGGGGTTTTCGCCGCGAAACCTCAAATCCTCGGCCAGATGCGGAGCACCGCGCAGTTCCGGATGCGCCGAGGGGATGGAGGGGCGCGTCTCCGAGGAATACTGGAAAAACGGGCGCCTCGATCCTAGATCCGGCTTCGGAGACAGAAGGACCAATCGACATGCGCCTGATCCTCGCCATTCTGCTGCCCTGGCTGCAGTTCTTCACCATCGGCCGCCCCTTTGCCGGCATCATCTGTCTGATCCTGCAGCTGACGCTGATCGGCTGGCTTCCGGCGGCCATCTGGTCGGTGTTCGCGCTGAGCCAGTATCAGACCGACCGGAAGATCGAAGCGGCGGCGCGCGGCCGTCACGGCTGAGGCACGGCACGCCCATGGGCGGGGCAGGGCCGTCGCGGCTCGCCCCGCAACAGGATGCCGCCTCGAAAACCCTCCCATCCACCACCCCGCCCCTGCGGTTTTCCGCGAGGTCCCGGCGGCTTTTCCTGCTTTTCAGAACGTCCGCGGGATGAGACTGTCGCGGTGACGATCGGTCGCAGGCCGCCGGAGGAGGACCGGCCCCTGCCTCGGGACCGACGTTCCACGAGGGAGGACAGTCATGACACGTTTCATTCTGGCAAGCCTGATGGCGGGCGCTCTGGCGCTGCCGGCGCTCGCTGCCGATTACACGATCCTTGCCCCCGCCGCGCCCGGTGGCGGCTGGGATCAGACCGCCCGCACCATGCAGGAGGTGCTGCGGTCCGAAGGCATCTCGGACAGCGTGCAGGTCCAGAACGTGCCGGGCGCGGGCGGCACCGTGGGGCTCGCGCAGTTCGTGGCTTCGGCGGCGGGCGACCCGAGCCAGCTCATCGTCGGCGGCTATGTGATGGTGGGCGCGATCCTCACCAACGGCTCGCCCGTGGGTCTCGATGACGTGACGCCCGTCGCGCGCCTGACCGGGGAATATGAGGCCATCGTCGTGCCGGCCTCGTCGCCGATCCAGACGGTCGGCGAGCTCGTCGATCAATTGAAGGCGGATCCCGGCGCCGTGTCCTGGGCCGGGGGATCGGCGGGCGGCACCGACCATATCGCGGTGGGGCTGTTGGCCAAGGCGGCCGGGGTCGATCCGACGAAGATCAACTACATCGCCTTTTCGGGCGGCGGCGAGGCGCTGGCGGCGATCCTCGGCAGCCAGGTGACGGCGGGTGTCTCGGGGCTGAGCGAGTTCCTGCCGCAGGTCGAGGCGGGCACGATGCGGCTTCTGGCCGTCACGGCGCCGGAGCGGCTCGAGGGGGTCGATGCGCCCACGCTGGCCGAGGCGGGCTATGACGTGGTGTTGCAGAACTGGCGGATGATCGCTGCGGCGCCTGGGATCTCTGACGAGCAGAAGGCCGCAATTCTGGCCGACATCGAGAAGATGAACGCGTCCGAGGGCTGGCAGAAGGCGCTGGCCTCGAAAGGCTGGGCCAACACCTGGCTCGCCGGCGACGCCTTCGCGGAGCAGCTGGCCAAGGACAGGGAGGCAACGGAAGGGATCCTGCGGGAGATCGGTCTCGTCAAATGAGGCACCGCTTCCCGGACAGTCCGCGCCGCCCCGACCGCGCCGCGGTGGTGATCGGTCTGCTCTTGGCGGGCCTCGGCGGGCTTCTGCTGTGGGAGGCGCATCGCCTGCCGCAGCAGGGCGGCTACGGCGGGGTGGGCCCCGCCGACGTGCCGCGGATGATCGGCTGGGGCCTGATGGCTCTGGCCGTCTGGACCGTGGTCGAGGCGCTGCGCGGGGGCTTCGAGCCCCGCCCGCGCCAGCAGGTGCCGGCCGTGCTCTGGATCGTGGGCGGGCTCGCGGCCCAGCTTCTGCTGCTGTCCGTGGCGGGCTTCTCCATCGCGAGCGGCGTGCTCTTTGCCTGCACCGCCCGCGGCTTCGGCGAGCGGAGGCTCTGGATCGCGCTGCCTGCGGGCCTCATCTTCGCGCTGCTGGTCTATGGCCTCTTCGACGGGATCCTGTCGCTGAACCTGCCCTCGGGCCCGCCCGAGCGGCTGATCTACGGAGGCTGAATGGGCACGTTCGACTTCCTCCTGCAGGGTCTCGCGGTCGCGCTCGATCCGATGATCCTGCTCTATGCGCTGGTGGGGGTCACGCTCGGCACGGCGGTGGGGGTGCTTCCGGGCATCGGCCCTGCGCTGACGGTGGCGCTCCTGCTGCCGGTCACCTACGGGCTCGATCCGGCGGGCTCGCTCATCATGTTCGCCGGGATCTATTACGGCGGCATGTATGGCGGCTCGACGACCTCGATCCTGCTCAACACGCCGGGCGAGAGCGCCTCGATCGTGACGGCGCTCGAGGGCAACAAGATGGCCCGCGCGGGCAGGGGAGGGCCTGCGCTCGCCACCGCCGCCATCGGCTCCTTCGTGGCGGGGCTTCTCGCGACCATCGCTTTGGCGCTGATCGCGCCCACGGTGGTCAAGCTCGCGCTGGTCTTCGGGCCGCGGGAATATTTCGCGCTGATGGTGCTGGCCTTCGTCACCGTCTCGGCCGCCTTCGGCGACAGCACGCTCCGGGGGCTCACCTCGCTCTTCATCGGGCTCGCGCTGGCGGTGGTGGGCATCGACCAGCTGACCGGACAGGCGCGGCTCTCCTTCGGCGTGCCGCAGCTGCTCGACGGGATCGAGGTGACGACGCTCGCGGTGGCGCTCTTCGCGGTCGGCGAGGCGCTGTTCGTGGCGGGCCGCGGGATGCATCGGGACGGCGAGGCCGTCGCGGTGAAGGGCTCGCTCTGGATGACCGCGCAGGACTGGGCCCGATCCTGGAAGAGCTGGCTCCGCGGGACGGTGATCGGCTTTCCCATCGGCGCCATGCCGGCGGGCGGGGCCGATATCGCGAGTTTCCTCTCCTACGCCACCGAGAAGCGCTTCTCGCGCCACCCCGAGGAGTTCGGCCACGGCGCCATCGAAGGCGTGGCGGGGCCCGAGGCCGCCAACAACGCTTCGGCCGCGGGCACGCTCGTGCCGCTCCTGACGCTGGGCCTGCCCACGACGGCCACGGCCGCCATCATGCTCGCGGGCTTCCAGCAGTTCGGGCTTCAGCCCGGCCCGCTGCTGTTCGCCACCAATCCCCAGCTCGTCTGGGGGCTGATCGCGAGCCTTCTCATCGCCAACGTGATGCTTCTGGTGCTGAACCTGCCGCTGATCGGGCTCTGGGTGCGGCTGCTGACCATCCCGAGGCCGTGGCTCTATGCGGGCATCCTGCTCTTCGCCACGCTCGGCACGATCGGGGTCAATCCCTCGCCGGTCGAGCTGGGGATGCTTCTGGGCTTCGGCGTGCTGGGCTATCTCATGCGGCTTTTCAGCTATCCCATCGCGCCGGTTGTGGTCGGGCTGATCCTCGGGCCCATGGCCGAGCAGCAGCTGCGCCGGGCGCTCGCCATCGCGCAGGGGGATGTCACGACGCTCATCGCCTCGCCCATCGCGGCCACTCTGTTGGTGCTCGCGGCGGCGGCGCTGATCGTGCCGATCCTCATGCGCCGCTACGGACGCGGCGACATCCTCGTGAAGATTGCGGCCGACGAGGACTGAGCGCGCCACCCTGCCGGACGGGTCGCCCCTGCCGGATCCGGCCGGGGGCGACGCCGTGGCGGTCGGCGGTGGTCGCGGGAGTTCCCTCGGCGGGAGATCCAATAACCTCATGTTCCAAAATAGGAAAAAGGCCATATCTGGGTCTCCGCTCCGGACGATGCCGGGCGTACCTGCGCACATGCCATTCGCGCTTCGTGAACGGCGGCCTCACCCGCCGTAGAGCTCCCAGGATCGGGCGAGGCGCTCCTCGTCGATGTTGCGCCCGATCAGCACGAGCGTTCCCTCCTCGGGGGCGGGGCGGGGCCGGGCAGGTCGGCCCCCTCGGGCAGGGTCTCGGGCGGCTGCACCATCCGGCGCACGGACTGGAGGAGGAGCCGCCCCGCCGGCGTGCGCACGACCCCCTTCACCCGCACCACATCCTCGCCGCGGGCCTGCAACAGCGCCGAGAGCCAGGTCGAAAGCGCGACCCAGCCTCCTTCCGCCCCGATGCGCAGCCGATGCGGCCGGATCGGAGCCGCCGCCGCAAGCGGGGGCAGAGGATAGGGCTCGGCCGCACCCGCGGGCAGCGGCACCGGCACGCCCCTCTCGGCCGCGGACAGCTCCGCCTCCGGCGCAAGGGCGCGCAACGTGGCCGCGAGCCGCGCCAGATCCGGCGCAGCGGCGGGCTTCGTCAGCACGAGCCGCCCCGCCGCCTCGATCTGCGCGCGGGCGAGCGGTTCGGCGGCAAGCTGCGCCGTCCCATGCGCCGCATCGACCAGCACCAGCGTCTCCGCCAAGGCCAGTCTGCGCACCAGCACCGGATCGGCCGCGACCATGGCCGCGATGGCGCCCGGATCGGCCAGCCCCGAGGTCTCGAGCAGAATCCCTTCGATCCCGCCCGCCTCCGGGCCGCTCTCGGTCTCGCAGATCGCGCGCAGGGCGGCGCGCAGCTGCGCCTGCCCCTCGCAGCAGGCGCAGCCCCCCGCGAGCAGCGTCAGCCGCGCGGCCCCGCCCAGCAGGAGATTGTCGACCGGCGTCTCCGCCGCCTCGTTCACGAGGAGATGATGGCGGGCGAAGCGCCCGGCATGAAGCTGATGGCGCAGCCAGGTGCTCTTGCCCGCGCCGAGAAAGCCTCCGACGAGCGTAAGCGGCAGCCGCCCGTCCCGCCGCGCCTCAGCCATCGCCGAGCGCGCGCGGCGACAGTGGGTCAATGGGCGCCCCGGCCATGCGTCCCGCCGCGGCCCAGAGCGCCTCGAGATCGGCCACCAGCTCGCGCCGGCCGTCCGGCGCGAAAAGCTGGAGGCCCGGCGTCGCCCCGTCGTCGTGGGCCTTGAGCCCGTAGGGCGCCAGCAGCCGGTTGACAGCCGCAACTCGAGTGAAGCGGAGGCGCAGCCGCTCGCCGGGGGTCGCGGCCCCGGCGTCGGTCCAGTGTCCGGGGGCCGCGGGAAAGCCGCAGGCGCTGCACATGGTCGGGCCTCCGCTCCGGTTTCAGATGACCTCGGGCCGCTCCTTGCCCTCGAACGGGTAGCGGGCGCGGAAGTCGTCGGCGATCTCCTCGAAGGTCGCCCATTCGACGCCTTCGTGGCCGTTGATATATTCGATCAGGCGCTCGAGCATCAGCAGCACCTGCGGCCGGCCCGACACGTCGGGGTGGATGGTGAAGGCGAAGACGGCATAATCCATCTCGCGATAGACCCAGTCGAACTGGTCGCGCCACATCTCCTCGATATCGCGCGGATTGACGAAGCCGTGGCTGTTCGGCGCCTTCTTCATGAACATCATCGGCGGCAGATCGTCGACATACCAGTTGGCCGCGATGTCCACGAGGTCGATCTCGTGGCCGTGCTTCAGCGGATGCATCCAGTCGCGCGCCTGCTTGGTATAGTCGATCACGTTCCATTCGTCGCCGACGCGGGCATAGAAGGGCTGGAAGTCGCGGTAGCCCTGACTGTGGTCGTAGCTGAAATCGTATTTCTTCAGCAGGCCCGCGGTCGCGGCCGACATCTCCCACCAGGGGGCGACATAGCCCCGCGGCGCGCGGCCGGAGAGCTTGTCGATCAGCTCGATCGACTTGACCAGCACATCCTCTTCCTGCTGCGCAGTCATGGCGACGGGGTTCTCGTGCAGATAGCCGTGCGCGCCGATCTCGTGGCCGTGGTCGACGATCATCTTCATCTGGTCCGGGAAGGTCTCGAGCGAATGACCGGGGATGAAGAAGCTGGTGCGCAGGTCGTATTTCCTGAACAGCCGCAGCAGGCGCGGGATGCCCACCTCGGTGGCGAAGATGCCGCGCTGGATGTCCGAAGGGCTGTCGCCGCCGCCGTAGGACCCGATCCAGCCCGCCACCGAATCGATGTCGGTGCCGAAGGCGCAGTAGATCTTCTTGGCCATGGGATCTCCTTGTCTGGGCGGCAGGGCCGCGTTGGGGGAAGGCGGCAGACCGCCCGGGGCGAGGCACCGAGCGGTGCCGCAGGGTCTGGCGCAGGCCCGCTTTCGGCCGTGTGGCCCTCTCCGATCAGGCTAGCGTAAGGTCCTTGCAAGGCAACGCACAAATTCCGGAGAGCGGCGCCGCGGAGGCATCGGTTGCACGGTGCGCCGGCCGATGGGGCAGCCTCCGAGACGGACCGTTCAGCGGATGCGCGGGACGAAGGGACAGGCAGTCTCATCGAGCGCGGTCATGCACCAGCCTCGGTCGGAGCCGCGTCACGGAGCGCTCTCAGCGGTGCCGGACATAGCCGCCGAACCGCTCCATCCGCGCCTCGAAGCCCAGAAGGCGCGCCGCGGCATCGGGCGAGCGCGCGGCCATGGCCGACAGGAGCAGCTCGAGCGCGATATAGGCCGCCGTCAGCGACGGCAGGATCTGCGGCCCGGCCATGGGCAGGCGCACCACCTTCCAGGCGCCTTCGGCCACCGGCGCGGAATGGCTGTCGGTCAGCGCGAGGATCCGCGCCCCGCAGCTGCGCGCGACATGGCAGGCGCGGACCACCTCGGCGGAATAATGCTCGTAGGTGATGGCGACCACGATATCCTCGGGCGTGGCCGAGGCGACCTGATCGAGGATGGCGCCCGGCGTCACCGGCACCTCGATGAAGTTCGCGAAGGCCCGCCCCCCGACATAGGAGAAGTAATGGGCAAGCCCGAAGCAGCTTCGGACCCCGATCGTATGGACGCGGCGCGCGGCGAGCAGCGGCTCGACGCAGCTTTCGAGCAGGTCCATGCCCTCGGCCGAGAAGAGCGTCTCGATATTGCCGAGGTTGGCGGTCAGCGCCTCGCCCCAGATGTCGGCCTCCGACCGGTGGCGCAGCGCCTCGGCCCGCTCGCCGTAGCGGATGTTGCGGCGCTGCACGACCTCCTGCACAGCCGAGCGGAAACTGTCGTAGCCGTCGAAGCCAATCTCGCGCGCGAGCCGCGTCACCGTGTTGGGGTTGGTGCCGGCGAGGGCCGCGAGGCTGCGGGTCGAGTTGAAGGCTACGGCCGAGAGATTGTCGAGCAGCCAGACCGCGAAGCCCCGGAGGATCGGCGCATCGCCCGCCGCGACACGGGCCAGCGCCTCTCGGATCTCGGTCTCCTGCTGCATGGCGGGCGGTTCGGCATTCCGTTGGATCCGGCGGACGCTACCACAGGAAGGTCCTCCGGCAAGACAATTCAATTGCATTGTCGTTGGTCGGGAAATATCACAAATGCATTACCCATCCGAGGCCAAGACCAACAGGAGGAACGAAACATGAGAACAGGGAAACCTGCTCTGGCGGGCGCGCTTGCGGGAGCGCTGGCCATACTGGCGGCGCCGGCCCTCGCTCAGGACAATTTCATTTCCATCGGCACGGGTGCCGTGACCGGCGTCTACTATCCCACGGGCGGCGCGATCTGCCGGATGATGTCGCGCAACCGCGCCGAGCACGGGATCCGCTGCGCCGTCGAAAGCACCGGGGGCTCGGTCTACAACGTCAACGCCGTGCGCTCGGGCGAGCTCGACTTCGGCGTGGCCCAGTCGGACGTGCAGTACAAGGCCTACGAGGGCGAGGGCACCTTCGCCGATCAGGGCGCCTATCCTGAGCTGCGCTCGGTCTTCTCGCTGCATCCCGAGCCCTTCACCGTGGTGGCCCGCGCCGATGCCGGGATCGCCAACTTCGAGGATCTGAAGGGCAAGCGCGTGAACGTGGGCAACCCGGGCTCGGGCCAGCGCGACACGATGGAAGTGCTGATGAAGGAACTCGGCTGGACGATGGGCGACTTCACCCTGACCTCCGAGCTGCAGGCCGGCGAACAGAGCCAGGCGCTCTGCGACAACAACATCGACGCGATGGTCTATACCGTGGGTCACCCGTCGGGCTCGATCCAGGAAGCCACCACCGCCTGCGACGCGGTGCTGGTCAATGTCGCGGGCGAGGCCGTCGACAAGCTGGTGGAGGCGAACCCCTACTACCGCAAGGCCACCATTCCGGGCGGCATGTATCGCGGCAATGCCGAACCCACCCAGACCTTCGGCGTGGGCGCGACGCTCGTGACCTCGGCCAACACGCCGGACGACGTGGTCTATGCGCTGGTCAAGGCGGTCTTCTCCGACATCGACCAGTTCCGCAGCCTGCACCCGGCCTTCGCCGAGCTCGAACCGTCGGAGATGGTGAGCGACGGCCTTTCGGCGCCTCTGCATCCGGGCGCGGAGAAGTATTTCCGCGAGGCCGGCCTCATCAAGTGATCCTGCGCCCCTGACGGGGCGGGATCTCCGGGCCGCCGTAAGCTGTCGCTGCGGCGGCCCTTCGCGCAGGAGGGACGCATGACAGACGAGACCCAGCCGAAGAGCCGCAGCTTCACCGACGAGGAGCTTCAGGATCTCGTCGCGAGCACCGACAGCGGCGGACGAAATCCCTCCAACCGCACCGTCGCGATCCTGATCGCGGCGACGGCGTTCCTGTGGTCGCTGTTCCAGCTCTGGATCGCGCAGCCGCAGCTCTGGTTCGGCCAGTATCTGCCCGTGCTGAACTCGTCGCAGACCCGGCCCATCCACCTGACCTTCGCGATCCTGCTGGCCTTCCTCGCCTATCCGGCGCTGAAGAGTTCGCCGCGCGACCGGGTGCCGATCCTCGACTGGGTGCTGGCCCTCGCGGGGGCGGGCTGCGCCTTCTATGTCTTCCTCTATTCGCGCGAGCTGGCCGCGACCGCGCGCGCAGGCCTGCCGACCCAGACCCAGATCGTGGTGGGCGCGGTGGGGATCGTGCTCCTCCTCGAGGCCTCGCGCCGCGCGCTCGGGCCCGCGCTGACCGTGGTGGGGGCGATCTTCCTGCTCTACGCCTGGGTCGGGCAGGGCTGGCTCATTCCCGACATCATCGCCCATTCGGGCCTCTCCTTCACCTCGATCGTGAATGCCCAGTGGCTCGACACCAACGGCGTGTTCGGCATTCCGCTCGGCGTCTCGACGGCCTTCGTCTTCCTCTTCGTCCTGTTCGGGGCGCTGCTCGACAAGGCGGGAGCCGGCAACTACTTCATCCAGCTGGCCTTCGCGGGTCTGGGCGCGCTGCGCGGCGGACCTGCCAAGGCCGCCGTCGTGGGCTCGGCCATGACGGGCCTCATCTCCGGCTCCTCCATCGCCAACGTGGTGACGACGGGCACCTTCACCATCCCCCTGATGAAGCGGGTGGGCTTCTCGTCGGAAAAGGCGGGCGCGGTCGAGGTGGCCTCGTCGGTCAACGGGCAGATCATGCCGCCGGTGATGGGCGCCGCCGCCTTCCTGATGGTCGAGTTCGTGGGCATCTCCTACGTCGAGGTCATCAAGCACGCCTTCATCCCGGCGGTGATCTCCTACATCGCACTGGTCTATATCGTGCATCTCGAGGCGCTGAAGCAGGACATGCCCGCGCTCGGACCGGCGGCCAACCTCGGGCGCATGTTCGCGAAGATCGCTGTGGGCTTCGTGGTGACGGGCGCAGCCTTCACCGGCCTCGTCTGGGCGATCCAGGCGCTGCGCGGGGCTGCACCCGGGATCTCGGACTGGATCGTGATGGCCGTGCTGGGCCTGGCCTATGTGCTGATGGTGCGCGTCTCGGCGCGCCGGCCCGATCTCGCGCTCGACGATCCGAACGCGCGCCAGATCCGGCTCCCCGCGGTGGCCGAGGTCTTCCCCACCGGCCTGCATTACCTGCTGCCGATCCTCGTCCTCGTCTGGTTCCTGATGATCGAGATGCAGTCGCCCGGAAAGTCGGCCTTCTATGCCGTGGCGGTGATGATCTTCATCATCGTGACTCAGCGGCCGCTGAAGGCTTTGTTCCGCGGCGAGGATGTGGGGCAGGCCTTCGGCGCGGGCTTCGGCGACCTGATCGAGGGCATGATCGCGGGCGCGCGCAACATGATCGGCATCGGCGTCGCCACGGCGGCGGCGGGCATCATCGTGGCGACCGTGACCAAGACCCCGATCGGCACCGAACTGGCCGGCCTCGTCGAGATGCTCTCGGGCGGCAACCTCTTCATCATGCTGCTGCTCGTGGGGCTCTTCTCGCTGATCCTCGGGATGGGGCTGCCCACGACGGCCAACTACATCGTGGTCTCCTCGCTGATGGCCTCGGTCGTGGTCTCGCTCGGCGCGCAGGAGGGGCTGATCGTGCCGCTGATCGCGGCGCATCTCTTCGTCTTCTACTTCGGCATCATGGCCGACGTGACCCCGCCCGTGGGCCTCGCGAGCTTCGCCGCCGCAGCCGTCTCGGGGGGGCGATCCGATCCGCACCGGGATCACCGCCTTCTTCTATTCGCTGCGGACGGCGGCGCTGCCCTTCCTCTTCATCTACAACCCGACGCTGATCCTCTATGGCGTCGATCTGGGGACATGGGCGGGCATCCTTCAGGCCGTGGGCGTCTTCGCGGTGGCGACGGTGGCGATGCTCCTCTTTGCCGCCGCGACCCAGGGCTACTTCCTCGCGCCCTCGCGGCTGTGGGAGAGCGCGGCGCTCCTTCTCGTGGCCTTCACGCTCTTCGTGCCGGGCTTCTGGCTCGACCGGATCCTGCCGCGCTTCGAGGAACGCCCGCCGACCGAGCTTGCCCAGGCCTTCGATGCGGCCGAACCCGGCGAGACGGTGCGCTTCGTGGTGCAGGGCCCGGACTTCGCCACCGGTCGGCCCACGCGGCTGACGATGGTCCACACGGTCGAAGCCGAGGCGCCGGCCACGGGACGGGCGGAGGCGGCCGGGCTTCTCCTGCTGCCCGAAGAGGGGCGGCTCTACATGGACGAGCCGATGTTCGGCACCGACTACCAGCAGAAGCTGCAGGGCTTCGACTTCTACGGCACCGAACGGGTCGAGGTCTCGTCGCTGCAAAGCCCCGCGCACCGGCCGCCGAAGCAGCTCTTCTACATTCCGGCGCTGCTGCTTCTGGGGCTCGTCATCGCGCTTCAGCGGCGACGGCAGACCAAGCCCGCCTTCTGAGCGCGCACCAAGGAGGAGACCATGGCCAGAACCATCCTGCTGCCCATCGATCTGGGCAATCCCACGGCCCCCGCCGCGGCGCTGAACGAGGCGCTGAAACTGCTCGATCCCGAAGGGACGCTGCATGTCGTGGCGGTTCTGCCGGACTATGGCTATGCACAGGTCTCGGGCTTCTTCCGGCAGGGCTACGAGCAGGAGGCGCTCAAGGCTCTGGGCAAGGCGCTGTCGGCCTGGGTGGCCGATAACGTGCCCGAGGGGGTGGCGGTCCATCCCCATGTGCTGCACGGCACGATCTATGACGAGATCCTGCGCGCGGCGGGCAAGCTCGAGGTCGATCTGATCGTGATCGGCGCGCACCGGCCCGAGTTCAGCGACTATCTCCTCGGCCCGAATGCCGCGCGCGTGGTGCGTCACGCCCGCCAATCCGTCTATGTCGTAAGGACCTGACCCGATGCCCGGACATATCTTCGGCCGCTCCACCCGGGGCAGCCTTCCCGTCGCCGCTGAGGGCGAGGGCTGCTACATCCTCGATACCGAGGGCCGGCGCTATCTCGACGGGTCGGGCGGGGCGGCGGTCTCCTGCCTCGGCCATTCCAACGCGGCGGTGCGCGCGGCGCTCCACGACCAGCTGGACCGGCTGGCCTTCGCCCATACCGGCTTCTTCACCTCCGAACCGGCCGAGCGTCTGGCCGACCGGCTGGCGGCGGCGGCGCCCGAGGGGATCGAGCGGGTCTATCTCGTCTCGGGCGGATCCGAGGCGGTCGAGGCGGCGCTGAAGCTCGCGCGGCAGTATTTCATGGAAGTGGGCCAGCCCGGCCGGCACCGGGTGATCGCCCGCCGCCAGAGCTACCACGGCAACACGCTCGGCGCGCTGGCCGCAGGCGGCAACGAATGGCGCCGGGCCCAGTTCGCGCCGCTTCTGGTCGAGACCTCCCATGTCTCGCCCTGCTACGAATATCGCGGCCGGGCCGAGGACGAGAGCCTCGAGGCCTACGGGCTGCGCGTGGCCGACGAGCTGGAGGCCGAGATCCAGCGCCTCGGTCCCGAGACGGTGATGGCCTTCGTGGCCGAGCCGGTGGTGGGGGCCACGGCGGGCGCCGTGCCGGCCGTGCCGGGCTATCTCAAGCGCGTCCGCGAGATCTGCGACCGGCACGGGGTGCTGCTCATTCTCGATGAGGTCATGTGCGGGATGGGCCGGACGGGCCATCTCTTCGCCTGCGCCGAAGATGGCGTGGCGCCCGACATGATCACCATCGCCAAGGGTCTCGGCGCGGGCTACCAGCCCATCGGCGCGCTTCTGGTTCAGGGCCGCATCTACGACGCCATCGCCGCGGGCTCGGGCTTCTTCCAGCACGGCCACACCTACATGGGCCATGCGATGGCCGCCGCCGCGGCCAATGCGGTGCTGGACGAGATCGAGGGCCGCGATCTCCTGCAGGCGGTCCGGCGGCAGGGCGCGCGGCTCGAGGCGCTCCTGCAGGAGCGGCTGGGCCAGCATCCCCATGTGGGCGACATCCGCGGCCGCGGTCTCTTCCGCGGCATCGAGCTGGTGGCCGACCGCGAGACGAAGGAGCCGTTCGATCCGGCGCGGAAGCTCCATGCCCGGATCAAGGCCGAGGCCTTCGCAGGCGGCCTCATCTGCTATCCGATGGGCGGCACCCTCGACGGGGTGCGGGGCGACCATATCCTGCTCGCGCCGCCCTTCATCATCTCGGACGCCGAACTCGACGAGCTGGTGGACAAGCTCTCGGGCGCGCTCGACCGCGCCCTCGCGGCATGAGCGGGCGCGACGGGGCGCCGGTCTCAGGGCGGCGCGGCTGATGGCGGTGCTGCCCCGGATCATGCTGGCGCCGACCGGCGCGCGGCTCACCAAGGCCGATCATCCCGCCCTGCCGGTGACGATCCCCGAGATCGTCGCGGCGGCCCGCGCCGGACGGGCGGCGGGGGCGGACGGGCTTCACGCCCATGTCCGCGATGCCGAGGGGCGGCATGTGCTCGATGCGGGCCTCTATGCCGAGCTTCTGGCAGAGCTCGACCGCGCAGCGCCGGGCTTTCCGGTTCAGGTCACGACCGAGGCGGTGGGGCGCTACACGCCGGCCGAGCAGCGGGCGCTGGTCGAGCGGCTGCGCCCGGCCTCGGTCTCGATCGCCTTCCGCGAGATCTCGGCCGAGCCCGATCCGCGCCTGACGCGCCGCTTCTTCGCCTTCTGCGCCGAGGCCGGCTGCCACGTCCAGCACATCCTCTACGACCTTACCGACGTGGCCGGCCTCGCGGCCGCCGTGGCCGATGGCACCGTGCCGGAGGCCCGTCTTGCGGTGCTGATCGTGCTCGGCCGCTACACGGCGGGCCAGCGCTCGGCTCCCGAGGATCTGGAGGCGCCGGTCCAGCGCCTGCGCGACCTGCTGCCCGAGGCGGACTGGGCCATCTGCGCCTTCGGCCCGCACGAGACGGAGTGCCTCGTGGCCGCGAGCCGGAAAGGTGGCAAGATGCGGATCGGCTTCGAGAACAACCTCCTGCAGGCCGACGGGACGCCCGCCGCCGACAATGCCGCGCGCGTGGCCGAACTCGTGGCGGCGCTCGAAGCCGCGGGGCAGGGGGCCGGCACACCGGTGTAGCGCGCAGGCTGGCCGTCGCGATGAGGGCCGGGAGCGGCTGAAGGCGCTCGAGATCTCCCCGGCCTGAGATAAGCCGGGCCTCAGGCCGACGGGCGATGGGATCGGCGGGCACTATCGCAAGCCCGGTCACGGCGTGGAGGGAGCGTTGCTCCATCGTCATGGCGCCTCGATCTGGCTTCCGCAGCGCCACCCCGCGCGGTCACCTCACCTGCGCTGCGTCGTCCGCCGCTGGATCGGGGAATGATCGTGCCACCCCCTGCTCCTCGTCGGGAGTGTCGGTGTCTGGTGCGCGTTCTCCCCACACCGCGAATCGGGACCTTCGGGCTGCGATCGGGCGTTGCCCGCTTGCAGACCGGCCTCCGGCTGGGGTAGAGGGCAGGCGATGGGTGGTTAGCTCAGTTGGTAGAGCGTCTCGTTTACACCGAGGATGTCGGGGGTTCGAGCCCCTCACCACCCACCATGAAAACACACGGTTTTTTCTGGAAGTGCGAGACGCGCTCGGGTTCATTGAACCTACGCGCGGTCATTTCACGACCCGCAGAGCCCCGAATTCCAGCGCATCCGCGGCCTTCCGTAGATGCTGCGGAGAGAATCGCGCATAGACGCTGGAGGTGATCTGCACGTTCGAGTGGCCGAGATATTGGCTGATCTCGTCCATGGGCACGCCGGCCTCGGCCATGTGGACCGCGGCCGTGTGGCGCAAGGTGTGCAGCGTCACGTCCAACAGGCCGGCATTGGAAACCGCCCGCAGGAAGCCCTTGCGGATGCACTTGACCGGCCCGCCCGCCCACTCGATCACATGATCAGACAGCGCGGCCGCGCGGGCGGATGTCAGCGCGGCGCGGAGTGTGTTGTTGATCGGCACCGTCGCCCGGCCTTTCCGCGGCCCCTCGGCTTCCACCCGCAGCCGGATCTGCCCACGCTCGAGGTCAACCCGATCCCATGTCAGCTCCAGCACCGCACCGACGCGAGCCGCCGTCGTCAGCAGGACGGTGATCGCCAGCTTGATGTGGGGCTCGCACTCGGCCTCCATCAGCCTCGAAACCTCGGCGTGCGTCAGATAGCGGTCGCGCGGCGCCGGCTTGGCTGGCCTCTCGATGTGCGGCGCCACCTGGATCAGGCCGCGCTTGGCCGCCCAGAGCAGGCATGTCCTCAGGTGGCCGAGCTCCGTCCAGACGGTGCCGACGGAGACCGTCTTGCGCCGTGCCTTGGTGTAGCTCCGGCAGGCTTCCGGCGTGATCTGATCGGGCCGCAGCGCGCCGAAATGCGGCAGGACCGCGTTGCCGCTGGACCGCATGTTGCGCTCGACCGGGCGGCCCTTGCGATCGGCAAGATAGGCCGCCCACAGGTCTCGGACGGTCGTCGCCCCGGAGGGCAGGGTCTCCCTGCGGATCCGGTCTAGCGCCTCGACCTCGGCTTCCGCTCGCGTGCGTGCGTCAAGACGATAGCGCCTTCGGGCTCCATCCTCCCACCATGAGACGACGAACCGCCCGTTGAGGCGGCCGATCCGATACTCGCGCATTCGTAGTCCTCCACTGATCGTGCTGGGATTCGGATCATGCGTCCCACCCTGAACCCGGACAAGCGGCCGGACTTGACCAGCTGGCGCACGGTCTCGGCCGAGCAGCCCCAGCGGTCCGCCAGCATGTCAGGGGTGAAAGGCCTCGTGTCGCTCATGCCTGCCTCCTTTCCCGGCGCATCCGCGCCATGTCCCTCATCGTGATCTCGACAGCTCCAGCGGCCACGGACCGATCCCACGGTAGGATCACGCCACGGCCTCCTCTGCGGCCCATCCGCTCCACTGATCGGCGCAGGCCTCGGCCACGCCCTCGAAGGTGCGGCTGCGGAATTTCCAGCGGCCGGGCCCCGGCGGCGCGCGGTGGACGGCCGACCAGCGCTTGTGCTCGGGCGTGCCGGGCCGGGGCGGCGTCAGCCGGTCGGTGGCGGCGAGCCGCGGCAGGCCGCGCAGATAAAAGCTCGTCGCCTTGAAGAAGGGCTCGCCGAACCACCAGGGCTGCACCGTCTGCGGCCGCGCGAGATCCGCCGGCAGACGGGCCCGGGCGTGCGGGTTCATCACCGGGTTCTCGACCGCCACGCGCGGCACCGGCGCCTGCCAGCAGGCCGCGAACAGCGCTGCGCCGCGGTCGAGGTCGGCCCACAGGAAGGCCAGCCGCTCCTCACGGCTCATGCGCAGGTAGGCCTCGCGCTCCGCCGCCGCATAGGTCTCGGGCAGGCGCTTCGAGGGCTCGTGCAGCCACCGGACGCCGCTGTTGCAGAGCCGCGTGCAGGGCGGGTGCGCCACGATCAGCAGGTCCCAGCCGTCTGACAGATGGTCCCGAACGTCGCCCACGATATGGCGGTTCGACCGATCCTCGGCCGGCAGGAGGTCGCAGGACCACACGTCATGCCCGCGGGCGACAAAGGCCCGGCGCATCACGCCCGAGGTCTCGCAGCCGATCAGGATGCGCAGGGGCTTAGCCATGCTGCACCTCCGGCAGGTACCGCAAGGCGGCAGGCGACACGTTGCCCGCAGATGTGGGGAGGCTGCTATGCCTGGGGGCCGGACGACCTACAGGTCTTGCATGTCCGGCGCGGATGACCCCTCGCGCCCTTGGGCGCAAGCACAGGCTAGTAGCGCAGGCGGGTGCTGCCGATCCTGCGGGGGCGAGTGGGATGTTCAGTAAGTTGATGAGTTTATCTGCTCGATAGTGCATGTATGCACCAATATTGGTTAAGTAAACGCTACCACTTTCGATTGAATCAAAAGCCGGACAAATCACCCATGGATCAGCCATTGGCGATCTCCAGCAGCACGTCGGCATGACACGGCGCACCAGGCTGGCACCAGCAGGCGAGGTCTTTGCCGCGCAGTTCGCGGATCACATCCTCAACGGTGGTCCATTGCGCCGGGATCTTCCCCTTCGGCCACGGCAAGGGAGCTGGTGACCAGCAGCCTTCCTTCTCGAGCAGCATCCGAAACGACTGGACGGCAAGCGCCGGGTCCATCGGCTTTTCCAGCGCGCCGCCCGGGTGGTTGACCACAAACGGGTTGCCCCACTTGGTCGAGCGATCAACCTTCACGGCGCCGGGCGGCATCCGCCATCCTTTCGCGCGGGAAAGCTGGATCCGCCGTGGCTTGCCGCCTGCAACCGCGCCTGTATCCTGCGCGAACCCGGTCGCAGGGGGAGCCGTCCCTGCGCTCGCAGCGGGCACGTCCGTCCTCCGTCCCTGCCGGGTGCTGTTCTCAGCCATTGGCGTGCCCCTCGATCACTTGGGGCTCCTGCCGGCCCCGTGCCGGAGCCTCGAGCGTCTTCACCGCCGTCAGATAGAGGCGGACCCCGTTGAAGATCTGCTTCGCCACGGCGGCGCGGGCGAGCCCATCGGCCGGGCTGATCTTGCCCGCACGCATGTCGCGCAGATCCTCGGCAAGGCCGGAGATCATGCCATGCAACCCGAGGCTGTCGGCTACGGGGGTCGAGGCGTAATCACGCGGTTCCATAGTGCCTCCTGTAGTGCTGGTGGGCCGCCTCGGTGTGCAGGGCCTCCGCGAGCGCGGAGAACACAGAGAGAAGCCGCCGGTCCCGGAAAGTCCCGGGCGCGGGAACGACGGACCCGAAGGTCTGCTCGCACCAGCGGCAGACCGGTTCCACCGGCCACGTCTGCACCGGTCCCGGCCAGCGGTAGTCGCGGTGCTGTCCGCAGATCGCGCAGGTGAAGGGGCGCGGCCGGTCAGGACAGATGGGCATGCGCCAGCTCCGGCATCTCGTCCCAAGTGCGGCCGTCGAGGCGGCGGCCGGCGGCCCGCTTGCCAACACGCCGAAGCGACCAGCCCGGGCCGCCATTGTCGTTCGCGTTTCCGGCGCCGATCGAGCCGTCCGGCCAATAGGTCACGTCGCCCGGATGTCCGGGGAGCAGCTTGTCTGCCCGCGCCCACTCCCCCCACTGCTTGAACAGGAACGGCACGCCCGCGGCCTGCGCCTGATCCCGTAGGGAACGTGCCCAAGCCGGATGCATCGGCCGCGCGTGGCGCCCGCTCTCCCCCCCGACGATGATCCAGTCGAGGCCGCGCAGCTTTTCTGCGCCCGGGCTGAAATGACCGCGCTGCAAGAACCCGGCAGCGATGCCGAAGGGGTGTCCCAGCGCCCATGCCACATCCATCGGCCCGAGCAGCGGTTCGAAACTCCCGAACCGCACCGCTGCGGACGTAGCGAGCAGGTCCGGGATCCGCTCATCCGCCCGCTGCTGATCCTCGGCCGAGACGCCAAGCCAGACGTTTGGAAGGGGCTTTCCTGCCTCGAGGCAGGTGCGCGCAGCGGAAAGAGCGTCCTCGAGCGCTGCGGTCTGCGCATGCCATGCCGGGCTGCCGTTCGGATCGTCGTCACACGCCACGCGATGGTCAGCGTCCCGCCACTCGTCGGCCTCCTCCAGAGCGTAGATGTCGAGCTTCGATACATACCCCCGCATCCGCGCCGCCCGCTTGGTCAGCACCTGAAACGTGTGCTGCGGGGCCAGCGCCATGACCGCGAACACCCGGTCGATCCACTCGTCCGGCACCGCTTCGTGGAACAGGTCGGCATGGGCGCAGACGAAGATCCTGCGCGGGCGCTTCCAGCGCAGCGGCTGCTCGAGCCATTGCTCATTGAGGCGGACCTCGCCCGTCCAGGCGGCGACTCCGGCCGCGTTGCGCCGGGCCAGCCCCGCACGGCTCGGGTGCTGGGACAGGCGCGTTGCCGCGAGATCGGCCGCATAGCAGAACTGGCAGCCGGGCGAAGCGAGCGTGCAGCCCGTGATCGGGTTCCATGTCGCGTCGGTCCATTCGATGGTGCTGGTCTCAGCCATGCTCTGCCCCCACCACCTCGAACACGCGCCCGGTCGTACAGCCGAGACGCTGTGCGATCCGCCGGGCGATGCCGATCCGGTCAAGGGGCATGGGCTGGCCGCCCGGCAGATGCGGGGACACGGCGGCGATGGCGTCGGACCACGCGGAGAGGATCTCGTCGCGCGCGAAGGTGTCGATCTGGTCATGATCGAGCATGCTCAGTCCTCGCCCCAATACGACATGTCGGCGTCGGCACAGGCTTCCGGGCCATCCTCGCGCTGGTGGTCATCGGCCCAGTAGCTGGGCGCCACCTCGCGGGCGTAATCGGCGATGGATGAGCCATCGTCGAAGGTCGGGCCGGCGACCGAGACACACCGCGCCACGAAGGCCTCGACGAATTGCTCCTTCGTCATCTCACCCGCGCTCATGGCCGGCCCCCGGTCTGGCGCCATGGCAGGCGCAGTCATCGTCGGCGCCGAGGCAGCGGCAGTGCGGGCGGCGGGCTTGGCGGACGATCTCCTGGTGGAGCTGGTGCAGGAGGAGATCGGTGGCGGGGATGAGGGTCATGGGGGCTCCTGTATCCTCGGAGGAAGAGGCCCCGGCCCGCAGGCCGGGGAGTTGCAACGGGAGGGTGCGCGGATTGCCCGCCGCGCCGGGGTCGCGTCAGGCCCTCTCGGGCTCGCCGCGGAACAGCGGCAGGCCGGTGGCCTCCGTCGCCTCGTGGAGCGCCTCCTCGATGGCGTCTTCGAGGGCGATCTCCGCGTTGTGGAGCGAGAGGATGAACTTCACCTCGGACCCCGCCTTGCGGTAGCGGAAGCGGACTGGGATGCGATAGGCCGCGCCGCGGTCGAAGATCGGGATCGCGATCATGAACAGGTTCGGGATCTTCAGCGGCTGGCCGTCCGGCTCGCGATGCTCGTTGATGAACTGGATCGAGGTCTCGCCCGTGTCGCGGTTCAGGGTGGCGGTCAGGTTGCTGACCTCGTGCACCTGGAAGCTGCGCGAGAGCTGCACCAGCGTCTGATACTGGCCGAAGCGCCCGTTCAGCTGGCGTGCGACCTCGATCATGCGGACCTCCCACGGCTCGACATTTGCCGCGCCGATATGGCCGTTCAGGAGGTTCGGCGTCGGGTCGAGCAGATCCTTCGCGTTGGCCTCGATGAACTCGCCGAACTCGGCCTTGTCGAGCGCCTTGTTGTTGACGCCGGTCCAGAGCTTCCATTCCTTCGACATCGGGAAGGTATAGAGCGCCCGGTGCCGGCAATGGCTGGCCTTCGGATCGCGGGTCTCGTGATCCATGACCGGCGCGCCCGCACCCATGTAATCGGCGATGCAGGTGAGGCTCGGCGCCGCGCCGATGTCGGCGAAGAGGGCCGAGGTCTCGCCCTTGTGCCGGTTCGCCCAGGCGATGAGGCTGGCCAGATCCTGCAGCTTCGCCGTGCCCGCGCGGCGCCACGGCTGGAGCTTCGTCGCCAGCCGGTCGACCGCCTCCGTCAGATCGACGTGGCGCATGTCGTCGGGGATGGCGTAGTGCGAGGCGGCGGGCGCAGCACCCGGCAGGTGGTTCAGGATCTCGACCGGCTGCGCCATCTTCGGCAGCACCTCGTCCAGCGCCGTCTCGAGCACGTTCTTCGCGGTGTTCTCGTCCATTTTCTGTCCTTCTCGGGGTTACTCGTCCGCGCCGGGCGTGCGCAGCTGGCGCCGGCCGGCAACCTCACGGATCTCCATTCGCGACTGGTTGGGGTTCGCGATGGTCAGCCCGCCGCCGTCGGCGGTCCATGCGGTGGCTTTCGCCTTGGGCGTCCTGGGCTTCGTGACCTTGTGCTCGATCGCCAGATCGATCTGGCCGAAGCGGTCGGTCGTGTAGCTGATGGTGATCTGCAGCTTGCCGCCCGCCTTCGTGCCGTAGGCCTGGCTGAAGTTGACGATCTCGGAGATCAGGTCGTCATTCTCCTGCAGCAGCAGCGGCTGATACTGGCCGTTGTCGGCCAGCGAGATGATCTGATCGAGGGTGCGCAGTTCGCTCATGGGTTTCCTTTCGGGCGGCGGCGCGGGTTGCGGGTTCGGTAAGGCGTTCATCTGCTCCTCTCGGCTGCACATGGAGCCGCCCCGGGCGGGACGGCCGAGCTGCAGCCGCGTCATGAGGTGCGCAGGATCTCGGGAACCTCGGAGGCGAGCACGCGCCAGGCGCGGCCCGTCTTCTTCTCGTAGGCCGCCCAGCCGGTGCCGCCCTCGGTGCGGTAGAAACCGAGTTCCATGCTCACATGCCCCGCATGGCCGCGGCCTGCGCGCGCATGGTCGCGGCAACGTCGGTGGCGTGGGCCCAGAGCACGGTGGCGACGAAGAGGAAGCCCAGGAGCGCCAGCGCCCCCAAGAGCAAGCCGGTCAGGTTCGGCCCGAGCGGGCTGGGCCTGCTCGTCCGGAAGGTCGGCCGCGGCACCGCACGGTGCAGCGGGCGGCCCATGGCGATGGCCAGCTCGTGATCCGTCAGAAGGCGGCTGGCGGCCTCGCGGATCTCGGGCGTAGGCGCGTGCTCGGCGTGATGCCGAGCCATGTTGAGGGCGCGGGGCGAGAGGGGAAGATCCTGTTTCATTGTTCGAGCGCCTCCCGCGCCTGGGCGAGGATGGTGTCGACCTCGGCCCCGGGCTCCTCATCGGCAGTGTCGAGTTGCGGGAGCCCTGCCTCGGCCGCGGCGAGCAGCCGGCGCAGCTGCGGCTCGGTCAGGTCGAGGAGAGCGAAGCGGCCAACCGGCGTCGAGGCCGGGTAGCGGATGGCGGTGGCGGTCATGGCCGGCCCTCCGCAATGTGGTAGCGGTTGCCAGAGGGGCACAGGCGCGCCCTGGCGTTGGCGAGCAGGCTGGCCCAAGCCAGCGGCTGGAGGATCATGGGCAGTCTCCCGTCAAATGCACGGTCAAGGATCGGCCGTCTGACGAGAAGCTATTGGGGGAGTTTCCCCATGTCAACGCTCTAATGGGGATTTACCCCCACTTGCATGCAGAATCGTGCCGGCCTCCCCATCGGCTCCCACTGCCGGCGGGTAAAGGACGGCTCTAAAGCCGGGCACCCCGAAACCCGCGGAGGCGGGCGGAAAGTGAATTGTGCTTTATGACGGAGCGAAGCAGACGGCCTGACGACCAAGCGCCATCAGACGTAGACCCGCTCCACATAATCGGGCGAAAGCGTCAGCAGCACAGGCGCTGCCCACTTCAACCGGACGCCGTGCATGTTGTCTGCATCCGGGTTCAGCGACAGGAGGCTGAAAGTGCCCTCCTGGCTACCCACCTTGACAACCTTGAGCCATGCCCTTCCGTCAGCGTCCTCGCAGACACAAGGGGTGTTGAGCGCCTCGACCGGCACGCCCTCTGCGGCGGCGCGCGTGTAGAAGAGCACCGATCCAGGGCGATAGAGCGGCATCATGCTCTCTCCCTTGACCTCTACCGCAACTATGCCGTGTGGCTTCAGCTGCGGGGGGCGGGCGACGTGGTACATTCCATCGCCCTTCTCGTAGGCGTCTAGGAGGTCAACCCGCGCACCCGCACCCACGCAGCCCGCCACCGCAATGGGCGCGTGAGCCGGACGCGCATTCAGATCTCCCGTCATGCCGATCTGAATGATCTCATCGACCGTTCGCCCAAGCTCTCTGGCCAGGGCGTAGGCGTTGGCGACCTTAGGCGATGACTCGTTGCGGATCAGATCTCGCACGCCAGACTCGCCCATGCCTGCAGCTACCGAGAGCGGCTTCATCTTGATGCCCTCAGCCTCCATGACGATCTGCAGGCCACGCACGAAGGCGTCCAGGGTCTTTTTCTGCATGTGGGGAAAGTGCCCCATACCCCAGCTCCGTTCCATGGGGAAGTTCCCCTTGCCAATATGGGGGAGTTCCCCCATATTGCCCGCCATGGAACAGCTCATCTCAGACATCGAGGCCCATTGCGCGGCGTGCGGGATCAGTCCGCAGAAGCTGTTGCGCGAGGCCATCAACGCGAAGTGGGGACAATGGCAGGACTGGAAGGACGGCAAGTCCAGCCCGACCATGAAGGTTGTGGATCGCCTGCGCGCCCACATGGCGGGCGCCGAGATGACCGCTACCGGTCATGGGCTGGTCTCTCAGGAAGAAGCAAAGGGGGCAGCGTGATGACCTACGCCGCCCCCTTCGCCCGTCATGAAATCGCTTCGTCATCAAAGCCTCTCGCCAAGGCACAAGATGGAGCGAACATGCGGAAAAATCCTGCCAATTCGGACGAGCACGCCAGAACGAGCCGAAAATGGTTTTCGAACCTGCTGCGCCGAGCCTTTCCGGCCAACTCTGAGGCTGAACTGGCCGAGCGCGCAGCGCCCGTGCTGGGGGTGAGCACCCGGCAGGTGCGCAACTGGCTGCGCGAGGACCACGATGCGTCCCTCCGCTACGTCACCGCCGTGATGATGATCGCGGGCGCGGAGGTGGTCTTCTCCCGGATGGAAAGCCGCCAGCCATGATCCGGGTCTGCTGGCACATCACTAGGCGCTTCTACGAGGTGCGGGCCAGCCGCGCCTCATCCAAGGGCCTGACGGATAAGCATCGGCATCTGCAAGGAAAAGCCATGAAGTATTCTTCCCTGATCGAGCACTACGAGGCGCATCACAAGAGCCCAGAGCCGCAGGAGCGTCGCCTGCCGTCCGGCTGGTGGCTGATCGTGGCCGCGCTTGCCTATGCGCTCGTCTACGTCCTCGCGACATGGGCCGTCCTCGCATGATTACCGCCGCCGCGGCCGTGCCTGCCTTGGCCGCGGCCACTCAGCCGGGGGCGCTCGCTCCTTCTGCCCCCGGCCTTTTCCCTTCGGCGCGACCCTCCTCTGCGGCGGGGCAGGGACCTGCGGGAGCGGTGCGTCAATGACCGCCTCCCTGCACCTCTCTTTGCCGCCGCCCGGCAATCCAGACTGGACCGCGCTCTATGCTCATCCCGCCCGGGACGCGGGGCTCCTGCATTTCGGCGCCGGCCCGGCGCTGGTGGCGCGCCGCGCGAAGCTCGGCCGGCCGGTCTATCTCGCCACGCCCTACAGCTTGCGCGCCGTGGACCGGGAAGGCCGGTGGTCGGCAGACATGTCGGCTGCGGCCATGGGCGATGCCGGGCGCGAGATCGTGCGGCTGCAGCAGGTGGGCGTGACGGCGATTTCGCCCGTCGCCCTCTCGGGCGTGGCGGTGCATGCCACGCTTTATCCTCGGCCCATGCTCGATCCGCTCGATGCGGTGCTCTGGGCCGAATGGTGCCGCCCGATCCTCGATACATGCTCCGCCGTCGTGGTGCCCGACATCCGCGGCTGGTCGCGCTCTCTCGGGATCTGGCACGAGGTGCGGGCCGCGCTCGCGCGCCAGACCTCGGTCTTCGTCTATGCGGAGGGGCCGGAGCGATGACCCACCGCGGCAGGATCACGAGCGAGGCCGAGCTGCGCCGGTTATGGGCGGACCCGAGCCTCAGCATCTCCGAGATCGGGCGACGGCTCGGTATCAGTTATCAGGCGGTCCAGCAGCGGGCCGCGCTGCGCGGGCTCGGCCCGCGGCCGGTGGCGCCCAACGAATGGGCGCGCTGGGTGCCACCTTCGGACTTCGCCGAGATGTGGCGCGCGGGTGTGAGCCTGCGCGACATGGAGGCGGCCTTCGGCGTGGCGCACAACACCATCACGAAAGCGGCCCGGCAGATGAAGCTCGGGCGCCGACGGATCTGCCGCTGGAGCGCGCTGCCGCTGGCCGAGTTCCGCCTCCGCCAGCGCCTCGCCGCGGCCGCCGCCGAAACGCGGGCGGCGATGGATTTGCGCGAGATGGTGGACCGGCCCTATCACGGCAGGAAGCGCTGCCGCATCGAGACGAGGGCCGCATGACGCCCGAAGACGCCGCCCGCGCCGCCCTGATCCGCACCCGCTGCCATCCCGCGCGGATCACCGAAATCATCGCCGAAGTCGCAGAGGCGACGGGCTGGGAGCCGCAGGAGATCACCAGCGCGCGCGTGTTTCCGGGCCTCGTCCAGGCCCGCGACCTCGCCTGTTTCATCGCGCGTCGCGAGGGCTTCTCGCTGACCCAGATCGGCAACGTCCTGCGGCGCGACCATTCCAGCATCAGATCGGCGCTGCAGCGCGAGCAGCGGCGCCGGGGAGGGACATCATGACAGCGCACCCGCGATCCGTTCCCGCAGGATCCGCGCCCCGGCTGATCGAGGCCGGGCACCTGCCGGACTATCCGCTGGACCCGAACCAGCGCCTCACGACCCATTTCTTCATGGCCTGGCACCATGACCGGTGGCTGAACAGCCGCTTCCGGCTCTCGGCCCCGCCCGATGTGCGCGGCCTCGCCTTCGACCTCTTCTGCCTGAGCCAGAAACAGACCCCGGTCGGCACGCTGCCCGATGACGATGTGCAGCTCGCGGCGCTCCTCATGCTCGACCTGAAGGCCTGGCAGTCCTACCGCTCGCGCGACTGGTCGCCGCTCTACAAATGGGTGCCCTGCCAGTGCGACGGCGAGGTTCGCCTCATGCACAGCGTCGTGGTCGAGATCATTCTGGAAAGCCTGAGCCTGCGCGAGAAGCGGCGCGTCGAGGGCGAGACCGGGCGGCGCCGGAAGCGCCTCGCGCGGCTTCCCGACCAGATCCTCGATGCCGGCGGCACGCGGAAGATGGCGGCCGATCCGGGGCTGCTCGAGCGCATCGACAGCTGGCTCGTCCAGTTCTGTCCCGGCAACCGGACCCGCGACATGGTGCGCCGTGCGCTCGAGGCGGATGCGCTGGCGCAGGCCGACGCCGTGCAAGGCATTGGAGCGTAACGGTTAATTCTGTCCGCCGGACAGAATGGGGACAGAACGGGACAGAATGCGGACAGAACCGGACAGAACCGGACAGAACCGGACGGAAGCGGCCGCCTCGGGCCGAATTCTGTCCGGCGCATAAGACAAGACAGAGACAAGACAGAACAGAGTTCCGAAACGCCCGGAACCGGTTGGCGAAGCGGCAGGCGTGGCAGTGCTGAGAAAGGGAACGGGGCCATGAGTGGAGCGAAGGCGGAAGACCGGGCGCGGGTGAAGGCGCTGGTGGTGGATCGGCTCGAGCAGGCAGGAATGGCGCGCCGGCGCGGCGTGTCCGCGGCGGTGCATGAGGCGACGATGGGGCGGATCTGCGAGCGCCTCGCCTACATGAGCGACGACAACCTCATGACGCTGGCCGAGACCCTGCTCGACAGCGCGCCGGATGGCGTCTGGCCGTCCGAGCTGGTGATCCGGGAGTTCGCGCGGGGGCTCCAGGAGCCACCCGCGGCGGAGCGGCGGATCGTGACCAGCTGGCTCGCGTCGATCGAGGGGCCGAAGGCCGAGGCGGGCGGGCATCTGGTCGAGCTTTACCGCTGGCTCCTGAAGCATCCGCGCCCGCCCATGGCCATGGATATGCGCGGGATCCGGGAGCAGGCGGCGGAGAACGCCCGGCGCTGCGAGCTGACCCGCGACCGGATCGACCGGGAGACGGCAAGCCCGGAGGATCGGGGCTGGCTCGAGCAATATCTGCGGGATCGGGATGCGGCCCGTGCGCTGGTCGATGCCGGCCGCGGGCGGAAGGACGAGGAAGGGACGGCGGCATGAAGGCGGCGGGAATGATGAACGCAATGCAGGGTGATGGCCGATCGGATGTGCAGCGGCGGATCGAGGCCATGACGGTGGCGAGTGGCGGCGGTCGCAAGGCATCGGCTGCGGCCGTCGCGTTCTCGGCCGAGGATGAGCGGCAGCGTCTCGCGGCCATGCTCGCAGCGGCCACGCCTCCGGAGGCGATGCAGGCCGCGCCCGTGGCCCCGGCCCGCGGGGCGCAGCGTCTGGTGCCGAACGTGACCGTCCTGCCGGGCGGCCTGCGCCGGATCGAGCCGGGGCACTGGGAGGCGGCCGACGTGTTCGATGCCATGACCCGCTCGGCCTGGCTGAAGCACGAGGCAGCTGTGGAGAAGGCGCGGCTGGCCCATGAAGAGAGCAAGTCGGAAGAAAACTTCACCGCGCCCGTCTTCGAGCCTCCGTTCTCGCCGGGGCAGATCGCCATGGCGCGGCATTACCGGGGCCTCGTCGAGCGTCATTCGGCTGGCGGCGTCAGGTGCTCGTCGGCCGAGGCGCTGCTCGCCGGCGGCGTCTCGGGTGGGGGAGACCGCGACTGGATGGACGGATATCTGCGCGAGGGCGAGGAGCTAGCCCGGCTGCGCGCCCGCATCGGCACCGGCTCGGCCATGGTGGTGCGCCGCATCCGGCCAAGCGCCCGAGGCAGCAAGGCCAGCATCGCTGATCGGACGCTGGTCGATATGGTCGCGCTGTCCGGCAAGACGCTGAGCGAGGTGCTGGCGGCGCATGGCTGGGCGAAGTGCACCGAGCATCTTGGCGCGCTCCGGCTGGCCTTGGCCACCGCGCTGGACAGGATGCAAGGGTATCGGACATGACGCTGAACGAAGGGGCTTGACGCTTAACTCACTCGCGTCCATGTTCTTCGTCATCATCCACCATAGCGCCCGCCGGTCACCCGAGCGGGCGCTTTGCATTCCGGGGGCGCCGATGGACCTGTCTCTTCGAATGGAGGATGGCGGGATCGGCCGGGCGCTGGCGCAGCTCGGCGGCCCGGATCTGCGTCGGGCGGTGAGCTGGGCGCTGAACGACACGGCGCAGGATGTGCTCGGCCATGTGCAGGAGCGGATGGGGCAGGTCTTCGACCGGCCGACGCCGTTCACGAAGAACGCCTTCATGGTCTGGCGGTCGACGCCGCACACGCTCGAGGCGGCGGTGCAGGAGCGCCCGAGCGTCGGTGCCCGGCATTACCTGAAGGTGCAGGAGCGGGGTGGCCCGCGCGGCCGCACCGGGTTCGAGACACTCCTCGACCGCAGGCTCTCGTTCGCGGGCGACCTCCGCTCGGTGATCCCGGCCGACAATGCCCGGCTCGATGCCTACGGCAACTGGTCGCGCGGCGAACGCAATCAGGTGCTCTCGGCGCTGCAGGCGCAGGGCGATGCGCGGGCCAACACGACGGCAGGGTCGAAGAAGCGCAACCGGCGCCGGGCCAGCTACTTCGTGCCGAAGGCGGGCCTCACGCCGGGGGTCTACAAGCGCACGGCCGGCGGGCAGCTGGGGATCGTGGCCGTGCTCTCGCCGAAGGTGCCGGTCTATCAGCAGCGCCTTGGCTTCTACGAGGGCGCCGAGGATGTGGCGCGGGTGAAGCTGCCCCAGCACCTCGGCCGGACCCTCGGTCGGGCCTTCGGCAAGCGGTTCGGGGGCTGATCCCCCTTCGGGTCCTCCCCCCGAGGGGTCCGCACGCGGGTAATTCGCACCCCGTCACAGATCGAACCGCCCGATCCCGCCGGGGTGCAGGTTGCGGTTCTTGTTGTTGTTTCTACAGGAGAAAGCCCGTGCTGACCACCGTCACCCTCGTCGACGGGAGCGTGCTCGACCTCGCGGCCTGGCCGCTCCCCGAGGGGATGGAGGACGGCACGCTCAACCGCGCGCAGCTCGCCCGCGCCTTCTCGGTCTCCGAGAACACGATCACGAAGTGGATCTCGCAAGGCATGCCGGTCATGTCCGACGGGCAGAACGGCGTGGCCTACGAGTTCCGCCTCCGGCACTGCTACGCCTGGCGCATGGAGCGCGACGCGCGTGCCCGCGCGGCCAAGGCCCAGGGCGACAGGCTTGCCGCTCAGGCCGCACTCGCCTTCCGCAACCTCGACGAGGATCAGGCCGAGGAGGAGGCGGAGCTCACCGCGGACGATCTGAAGAAATGGTCCGAGGCCGAGTATCACCGCAACCGGGTGGCCGAGCAGCGGGGCGATCTGGTGCGGGCAGGCCGGATGCGCGAGCTCCTCGAGGAGCTGATGGTCTCCTTCGGCAATGCGCTCGATACGCTGCCGGACTTCTGCGAGCTGAACTTCAGCCTCTCGGCCGAGCAGGTGGCGAAGCTGCAGGAGCGCTGCGATGCGGCCCGGATCGACGCGCGGGCGCGGATCGAGGCCGCGCTCCTGCGGCCCGGCGAGGTCGTGGCCATGGGCGCGCAGAAGGCGCTCGATCTCTGATGGTCGAGATGCTCGACCGCGGCATCGGGCGGCTCACCCGCATTCCGCCCCTGCCGCCCTTCACCGCCCCCGAGGAGATCCTGGCAGACGCGCTGCCGCTCCTCGATCCGCCGAGCCGGGTCACGGTGACCGAGGCGGCCGAGCGGCACATGCGCGTGCCGGTGCAGGGCAACTGGGTGCCGTTCGACCGGGCGGTGACGCCCTATACCGTCGAGCCCGCCGACATGACCCAGTCGCGCCGCTTCAAGGCCGTGGTCTTCCTCGGGCCGTCGCAGAGCGGCAAGAGCCAGATGATGCAGTCGGTCTCGGCCCATGCCGTCACCTGCGCGCCGGGCCCGGTGCAGGTCATCCACATGACCAAGACCGATGCCGACGCCTGGGTCGAGGAGAAGCTCGACCCCACGATCCTGAACAGCCCGGCGCTGCGCGAGCGCCTGGGCACCGGGCGCGACGACAGCACCTTCAGCCGCAAGCGCTTCAAGGGCATGCGGCTCACCATCGGCTATCCGGTGCCGAACCAGCTCTCGAGCCGGTCTCAGCGCCTCGTGATGCTCACCGATTACGATCACATGCCCCAGAAGCTCGGGCCGAAGGACAGCCCGGAGGGCTCGCCCTTCGGCATGGCGCTGCAGCGGATCCGCACCTTCATGAGCCGGGGCTGCGTCCTGGCCGAGACCTCGCCCGCCTTCCCGGTGGACCCGAATGCGGACTGGGCGCCGCATGCCGGCCATCCGCACATGCTGCCGCCGGCCACGGCCGGGCTCGTGCCGATCTACAACGAGGGCACGCGCGGGCGCTGGTACTGGGAATGCCCGGACTGCGGCGATCTCTTCGAGCCGCGCTTCGACCGGCTGCATTACGATGCGGATCTCGATCCGGGCGCGGCGGGCGAGCAGGCGATGATGGAATGCCCGCACTGCGGAACGCTCATCGCCCACCGTCACAAGGTCGGCCTCAACCGCGCCGCGCTCGAGGGTCGCGGTGGCTGGCTGCACGAGGGCCGCCACATCGAGGCGAACGGGCGCCGGGCGCTGGTCCGGATCGACGATCCCGACATCCGACGCACGCCCATCGCGAGCTACAGTCTGAACGGGGCCGCCGCGGCCTTCGCCTCGTGGGAGGAGCTGGTCCAGCGCTACGAGACCGAGCGGCGGCGGTTCGAAGCCTTGGGCGACGACACCGACTTCGCCCGGGTGCATTACACCGACATCGGCGTGCCTTACCGGCGCCCCGAGGCCGAAGAGGAGGGCGCCCTCACGGCGGCGCAGATCCGCGAGCACATGCGCAGTCAGGAACGGCGCGTGGCCCCGGCCTGGACGCGCTTCGTCACGGTCTCGATCGACGTGCAGGGCAACCGCTTCGAGGTGCTGGTCATGGCCTGGGGCGCGCAGGGCGAGCGGATGCCGATCGACCGGTTCGCGGTGGCGCAGCCTCCCGACCATGCCCCGCGCGCGAAGGGTGACGACGAGCGATACCGGGCGCTCGACCCCGGCCGCTATGTCGAGGATGCCGATGCGCTCCTCGATCTGCCCGAGCGTCTCTATCCGGTGGAGGGGGCGAGCTGGAGCCTGAAGCCCTGCGCGCTGGTGATCGACTTCAACGGCCCGGCCGGCTGGTCGGACAATGCCGAGAAGTTCTGGCGCGCGCGCCGGCGCAACGGTCAGGGCGGGCTCTGGTGGCTCTCGATCGGCCGCGGGGGCTTTCAGCAGCGCGACCGGGTCTGGCACGAGGCGCCCGAGCGGGGCTCGAAGGGCAGGCGCGCGCGCGGCATCAAGCTGCTGAACATGGCGACCGACCGGATGAAGGAGAGCGTCCTCGCGGCCGTCGGCCGGTTCGAGGGCGGTCAGGGCGCCCAGCATGTGCCCTCCTGGCTCGAGGCGGAGCATCTCGACGAGCTCCTCGCCGAGCGCCGGGGCGCCAAGGGCTACGAGAAGCGCCAGGGCGCTGTCCGCAACGAGACGCTCGATCTCTCGGTGCAGGCGCTGGCCGTAGCGGAGTTCAAGGGGCTGAACCGGATCGACTGGCAGGCGCCGCCCGCCTGGGCCGAGGCGGGGCCCGCCAACCCGTTCGCCGTGGCCGTGTCCGCAGCTGCGGCAGAGGCCGCACCGGCCCCGCGCCGGCGCGCGCGGACCTCGCGCTCGCGATACATGGAGGGATCATGACGCTCGACGATATGGAGCGGCGGCTCACGGGGCTGCTCGACATCCGCCACCGGGGCGTGCGGTCGGGCTCGGTCGGGTCCGAACGGGTGGAGTATCAGAGCGATGCCGATCTCGCGCGGGCCATCGCCGATCTCGAACGGCGCATCGCGAAGGCGCGGAAGACGGCGCGCCGGGTGATCCGGCCCTATGCGGTGAAGGACCTGTGATGGCGGGCCCCTTCCTGCGCCGGCTCGGCGCCTGGGTCGGCGGGTTCGACGCGGGTCTCGCCAACCGGCGCCTGCGCGGCTTCCGTCCCGCGCGGGCGCATGTGAACGCGCTTCTCGCCGCGGCCGGGCCCGACATGAACGCCCGCGCGCGCTACCTCGTGCGCAACAACGGCTATGCCCAGGGCGCGCTCGACAGCTGGGCCGCGAACACGGTCGGCACCGGGGTGAAACCCTCCTCGCTCATCGCGGCGCCGGCGCGGAAGGCCGCCCTCCAGCGGCTCTGGCAGGACTGGACCGACGAGGCCGACGCCGAGGGCGTGACCGATTTCTACGGCCTGCAGCGCCGCATCGCGCGCGAGTTCTTCCTCACCGGCGAATGCTTCGTGCGCCTGCGCGCGCGGCGGCCCGGCGACGGGCTCACGGTGCCGCTCCAGCTTCAGTGCCTGCCCTCCGAGATGCTGCCGATCGGCAGGACCGAGGTGCTGGGCGGCGGGCGCGCGATCCGGCAGGGGATCGAGTTCGATGCGGTGGGCCGGCGGGTGGCCTATCACTTCCATCGCCGCCATCCGGGCGATCCGACCGAGCCGGGGCTTGCGGGCGAGACGGTGCGCGTGCCGGCCGAGGATGTGCTCCACATCGTCGATCCGGTCGAGAGCGGGCAGCTCCGCGGCGTCTCGCGCTTCGCACCCGCCATCGTGAAGCTCTTCCTGCTCGATCAGTACGACGATGCCGAACTCGACCGGAAGAAGGTCGCGGCCATGTATGCGATGTTCATCACCTCGAACGATCCGGATGCGGCGCCGCTCGAGGGCGAGCTGGGCGATCAGGTGGCGCCGGGGCAGATCGTGCGTCTCGACCCGGGCGAGGACATGAAGGTGGCCGATCCCGCGGATTCGGGCGCGACCTACGAGCCCTTCCAGTACCGCACGCTCCTGCAGGTCTCGGCCGCCCTCGGCATCCCCTATGCTCACCTGTCGCAGGACATGGTGAAGGCGAACTACTCGAATGCCCGCACCGCGCTCATGGAGTTCCGCCGCCGGGTGGAGGCCTTCCAGCATTCGGTCCTCGTCTATCAGCTCTGCCGCCCGGTCTGGGCGCGCTTCACCGATCTCGCGGTGCTGACGGGAGCGGTGCGGTTGCCGGGCTACGAGCGGCGGCGGCGGGACTATCTCGCCTGCGAGTGGCTGCCGCCGAAGTGGCAATGGGTCGATCCGCTGAAGGACATCCGCGCCGAGATCGAGGAGATCGGCGCGGGCCTCAAGAGCCGGTCGCAGGCGATCGGGGAGCGCGGCTACGACGCCGAGGAGGTCGATCGCCAGATCGCCGCCGACCGGAAGCGCGAGGGGCGGCTCGGGCTCGACTTCCGCCGCAGCGCGCAGGGGCCTTCCGCGCCTGCGACGCAAGACGGGGCGCGCGCCGACGAGGAGGACGATGAGGACGACGACGGACGCGCGGCGGACCGCGACGCCGGCAGGAGGGCAGAGCCATGAACTATCCGATGATCGCGGGCCGGGTGTTCGGCACGCCGCTTCTGGTCGATCCCGTGAAGGGCGCGGCCTTCCTCGCAGGCCTCGGGCCCCGGCTCGTGAACGGGGCGCTCGAGCTGCGCGGGCTCGAGGAGCTCGCGCCCGACCGCGTGGCCGAGGCCGGGCGGATCGCCCCGCGGGCCTCGGTGCTCCTCGACGATGCGGGCGACGCCCGGCGGGAGGCGGGCCGGCCGCTCTACCGTGTGGAGGGCGGCGTCGCGGTGATCGAAGTCACCGGCACGCTCGTTCACCGCGGCGGCTGGATCGGCCAGTCCTCGGGGACGACTTCCTACGAGGGGCTGATGGCGCAGATCACCGCGGCCGTGGCCGATCCGTCCGTGCGCGGCATCGCGCTCGAGATCGACAGTTATGGCGGCGAGGTGGCGGGCCTCTTCGATCTGGCCGACACGATCCGGGCCGCGCGGGCGGTGAAGCCGGTGCGCGCCTTCGTGGCCGAGGCGGCCCTGTCGGCGGCCTATGCGATTGCAAGCCAGGCCGAGCGGATCGTGCTGCCGCGCACCGGCGCCGTGGGCAGCATTGGCGTGCTCCTCGTGCATGCCGACTTCTCGCAGGCCATGGCCGACCGCGGTGTCGCGGTCACGCTGATCCATGCCGGGCGGCACAAGGTCGACGGCAATCCCTACGAGGCCCTGCCCGAGGGGGTGCGCGCCGACCTGCAGGCCCGCGTCGAAGCCTCCCGCGCGCTCTTCGCCGAGACGGTCGCGGCGGGCCGCGGCGCGCGGCTCAGCCGACAGCAGGCGCTCGCCACCGAGGCGCAGGTCCTCGACGGTGCCGCCGCGGTGGCCGCGGGTCTCGCCGACGAGGTCTCCGATCTCCGGAGGGCCTTCGCCGCCTTCCGCGCCGAACTGTTCGATCCGCACCTTACATCCCCCCGGGCCGGCACGCCGGCCGCAGCCAAGGAGACCCCGACCATGACCGATGAGACCACGACCGGCGCCGCGCGAGGTACGGCCGCAGAGGGCAGCGCGCCCCCAATGGAGACCGCGGAAGGATCCGGCGGCGGCGCGCCGGCCGCGAATGTCGCCGTGGCCGAGGCCGCCGAACTGATCGAGATCGGCCAGCAGGCGGTCCGGCTCGGCCTGACCGTCGACGTGGCCGACGCGATGCGCCGCGGTCTCTCGGCTGCCGCCCTCCGCCGCACCGTGCTCGACGGGCTGGCGGCCCGGGGCGACGGGGCCGACCTCGTGGCCCATGCCCCGACTGCTGCCGCCGGGCCGAAGGAAAGCCCGCTCCTTGCCGCCGCGCGCCGCACCGCCGAAGCGCAGGCCGCCAGCCGCCGGGCCTGACCCGGCGGCTGTGAGACGGGGGGCTAGACCGCTCCCCGCACGCACGCTCATCCGCCCGCATCGTTCCGAAGCCCCCGCCTCCCCATGGACCGCGGGCGCTTCCGCACGCCCTCACCCCCGAAAGGACCCCCGACCATGGCACCCCTGATCAAGCCGCCGAGCCTCGGCGATCTCGTGAAGTACGAGCTCGAGCCGAACTTCACCCGCGAGACGGTCACGCTGCGGGCCGGCACCGCCTATCCGCTGGGCGCCGTCCTGGGCCTCGTCGCCACCGGCCCCGACGCCGGCCGGTTCGCCTTCGCCGCGGACGAGGCGGAGACCGGCGAGACCGCGGCCGCGGCCGTCCTCCTTGAGCCGGTCGATGCGACGGAGGGAGAACGCCGCGGCACCGTCCTCCGCCGTGGCCCCGCGATCCTCTCCCGCGCGGAGCTGGTCTTCGACCCGAGCCTCGGGGACGAGAGCCAGCGGGCCGGCCGGATCGCCGAGCTCACCGATCTCGGCCTCGTCGTGCGCGAAACGGCCTGAGCCCCCGCCATCCGTCCCGTCCCATCCATTCTCCCCGGCGACCCGCCCGGCGCCGATCCCCGTTCCTGAAGGAGCCCGATCATGACGATCACCCGCAATCCGTTCGACGCCGGCGGCTATTCGCTGGCCGAGATGACCCAGGCCATCAACATCCTGCCGAACCTCTACACCCGCCTCGGCCAGATGGGCCTCTTCCAGTTCGAGGGGGTGACCCAGCGCAGCGTGATCATCGAGCAGGCCGAGGGCGTGCTCTCGCTGCTGCCGTCCCAGCCCTGGGGCGGGCCCGCGACGGTGGGCGGCCGCGAGCGCCGCTCGATGCGCTCCTTCGCGCTGCCCCACATTCCGCATGACGACGTGATCACCGCGGCCGATGTGCAGGGCCAGCCCGCGCTGGGGTCGACCGGGCAGGCCGATCCTCTGGCCGAGGTCATGACGCGCAAGCTCGCGCTCATGCGCCGCAAGCACGCGGCGACCCGGGAATATATGGAGATGAACGCGCTCCGCGGGGTGGTGAAGGACGGGGCCGGTCTCACGCTCTACGACTACTTCGCCGAGTTCGGGCTGGCGCGGATCTCGGTGGACTTCCTCCTCGGCACCGCGGGGACGAACGTCCAGGCCAAGTGCCGCGAGGTGCTGCGGGCGGTCGAGGAGGAGCTCAAGGGCGAGTCCATGACCGGCGTCACCGCCCTCGTGAGCCCCGAGTTCTTCGACAAGCTGATCGGCCATCCGAAGGTCGAGGAGGCCTACAAATACTACGCCTCGAGCGGGGCGCAGCCGCTGCGGCAGGACGTGCGGCGGAGCTTTCCCTTCGCGGGCCTCCTCTTCGAGGAATATGTGGGCTCGGTCACCCTCGCAGGCGGGGCCTCCGAGCGGCTGGTGCCGGCACAGGAGGGCACGGCCTTCCCGCTCGGCACGATGGACACGTTCCGCACCTACGGCGCCCCGGCCGATCTTCTGGAAGCCGTCAACACGATCGGCCAGCCGATCTATGCCCGCCAGCTCCTCGATCCGAAGGGCCGCTGGATCGATCTCATGACCGAGGCCAACATCCTGCCGGTCAACAAGCGCCCGCGTCTCGCGGTGCGGATCCTGACCTCGAACTGAGGCGGCCGCCATGTCCGTCCCCCTCGAGGGCATGGGCGCGACCCTGACCGCCCTCTTCGGCGCGCCCGTGAGCTACCTGCCGCAGGGCGGGCCCGCGCGCGACGTGCCCTCGATCTTCCGCGAGGAGCAGGTCGAGGCCGAGGATCCCGAGGGCCGGATCGTGCTCGTCATGGCGCCCACCTGGCGGGTGCGCCGCGATCTGGTCCCCGAGCTCGCGCGGCGGGACCGGATCCGGCTGGCCGACGGCCGGGTCTATGAGGTGGACGAGATCTGGCCGCCCGCGACCCCGGCGGCGGACGCGCTCACGCGCTGCACCCTGCGGAAGGCCGCGCCATGACCGGGCGCATCCGCTTCCGTCAGATCGCCCGCGCGGCGCTCGCCGCCGATCCGCGCATGGGCAGCTTCTCGCAGATCTCCGCCTGGGAAGCCCGGCCGAATGCCGACCGCCTGCCGCTCCTGATGGTGGTGACGCCGGTCGAGCGGGCGACCCAGGCCACGCTCTCCGCCTTCGAGCGCGCGACCGTCCTGCAGGTGGGCGTGAAGCGGCTCGGCCGAGACGATCTCGAGGATCTCCTCGACGCGGATGCCGATGCCGTCGAGGGCGCCATCTGCCGGGCGTTCCAGCAGGCGGCCATCGTCTGCCTGCCCGAGGAGGTGACGGTCACGCTCAACACGGAAGGCGAGCAGGCCGTAGGCACGCTGATCTCGAGCTTCCGCATCGTCTGGCGCAGGCCGATCCCTCGGCCCGCGCCCTGACCTTGCCCCGGTCCGCGGGCTGGCCTCGGCCGAAGAGCGGGCGATCCATTGCAACCGGGCCTCAGGCACCCCGCACCGCGGGCCGCGGCCCCCTGCCGAAAGGGCAACACCATGAACGATACCGTCACGCCGGGCATCGGCACGCTGATCTATGCCTCGACCGCGCTGCCCGCCGCCGCCACCGAAACGGCCTACGGGGGCCTCACCTGGACCGCGGTGGGCGAGGTCACCGAAGTGCCCGAATACGGCGGCTCCGCCGAGGTGGTGAACCACACGCCGCTCGCGACCGGCATCACGCAGAAATACCACGGCGCGGTGAACTACGGCTCGATGCAGATCCCGCTCGCCTTCAACAGCACCGACGCGGGCCAGGCCATCCTCGAGGCCGCGCGGAAGAACCGCAACCGCATCGCCTTCAAGATCGCCTTCCCGAAGATCGACCCGCTCTCGACCGAGGGGGCGGCCGATTACTTCCAGGGCAAGGTCTTCGGCTTCACCAAGAGCGCGCCCGCCAACGGCGTCGTCTCGGGATCGGTGACCGTCGAGATCGAGACCGAGCTTACCTCGGTCGAGGAGGCCTGAGCCTCCCCCCGGATCCCGCCCGGCGACGGGCGGGACCGGCCGCGGCCGGCGTGGGTCATCGGCGGCGGCCACCCCCTGAACCCGAACCCCAAGGATCATGGACATGGACTTCACCCAGTTCGACAGCCGCACCGCGGCCGAAACCGCCCGCCCGCTGCATCTCCGCCACCCGGCCACGGGCCGGCTCCTCTTCGCCGACGAGGCCGAAGCGAAGCCCTGCGAGGTGCTGGTGCTCGGCTCCGAGAGCCGCGCCGCCCAAGCCGCGATCCGCGCCGCGCAGAAGGCACGGCTGAAGACCGACCGCGACGACGAGCGCCAGACCATGGAGGAGGTCCATGCGAACCTCGTCGCCGCCGCAAAGCCGCTGGTTGCGGGCTTCCGGAACGTGAACCGCGGCGAGGCGCCCGCCGGCCCGGCCGATGCCGAGTGGTTCCTGAACCTCAACCTGATCACCGGCCGCGAGGGCGAGAAGAGCTTCGTCGAGCAGGTCATGGGCTTTGCCACCAGCCGCGCGAACTATCTGGGAAACGGCTCGCCCGACTGACGCTCTATGCGCGTCAGACGGGCTTCCTGCAGGCCACGCCGGAGACGGCGAAGCGGACCCGGATGGAAGATCTGCGGGCGGCCCGGCGGCCGCTCGGCCTGCCCGAGATCGAGGCCGGCAAATATCTGATCGCCTGCCTCACCGCCGAGGACGGTCTCGGCTGGTGCGCGACCGACCCGATGGGCGGGCTCGCCCCGCATTCCTGGGCCGAGATCGAGGCCTACAGCCGCGGGGCAGGCCTCGACCTCGAGCCCTGGGAGGCGCGCCAGCTCCGCGCCATGTCGGCCGCCTACGTCGAAGGCCGGATCGAGGGTCGGAAGAAGAACGGCGTGGCGCCGACCTTCTCCGGCGGAGAGGCCGCCCGGAAGCGCGAGCTGGCTCAGGCCATCAGGGCGCAGATGCGGCTGGCGCAGGCGCCAGCGTGACCGCGGTTCCGGTCGCGACGACCATCACCATCGAACTGTGAATTGCGCCAGCCGCGATTTGAGAATGCGTGAATGAGATCGCTATAACCGCGTCCGCCCCAAGCTCTGAGGCTCTGGTTTTGATATCTTCGAGTGCATCTCTGCGGGCGTCTTGAAAGGCCTTCTCCAAGGTGACGCTCTTTCCGCCGGCGAGGTCGCGGACAGCGACAAACATGTCCTTGAAGGCGTTGAGCCCGAATACCCGTTCTGACGAGACGATACCGAGCCTCTGGATTACCGGCAAATTTGGCGCCGTCTCGGTCGTCAAGATAATCGCATCCCTTTGCTTTTTGCGGGTCGCGGCTTCCTGGGCCGAGGCCCTCTGATCGTCCTCAAGGGATTCCTGTCGGCACCTCCGACATTGGCCGTCAATGACGTCAAGAAATCCGGTCTTGTGGCCGCATGTTTTGCAGACGGGCATTCAGGCTCCTCCGGGCAGATCGACGTTCGCACCCTCCGCGGGGGGTGCTCCAAACGCAAGCTCCTCAAAATTCTGCAATGCAGGAAAGAAACGGCTTTCCCAATGTCAGCATCGAACATGGGCGCCATGCGCGCCACCCTCGGCCTCGACGTCTCGCAGTTCGAGAACCGGGCTCAGTCCGCCGGCCGGACGGCAAAGCAGATGTCCGACGCCATGGCGCGGGCGTTCGAGGTTGCGAAGGCCTCCGCCATGGGCGGCGCCCGGAGCTTCGAGGAGCTGCGGGCCTCGATCGATCCGACCTTCGCCGCGACGCAACGCTATGCCGCCATCCAGCGCGAGCTTGCGGGGATGGTGGAGAGCGGTGCCGCCAGCCAGCGGGCGGCGAACCTCGTCCTCGAGCAGGCCGCCGCGAAGTACATGGGGGTGGAGACGGCGGCCGAACGGACGGCACGGGCGCAGCGGGAGACCTCTGCCGCGGCGGATGCGGCCGCCCGCGGATATACCTCGCTCCGGGCGCAGGTCGATCCGCTCTATGCGGCCTCGAAGCGGTACGAGCAGGCGCTCGAGACGCTGAATGCGGCGCAGGCGGCGGGGGTCATCGGCGATCAGGAACGCGCGCGGACGCTCAAGCTGCTCGACGCCCAGATGATCTCGGCGGATCGCGCGACGACGGCGGCCACTCTAGGCATCGGTCGGTTCACGCCCGCGATCACCAATGCCTCGTTCCAGGTGCAGGACTTCGCGGTGCAGGTCGCCTCGGGTCAGTCGGCGATGATCGCCTTCACCCAGCAGGCGCCCCAGCTTCTCGGCGCCTTCGGCTTCTCCGGGAAGCTGGCCCTGATCGGGGCGGGCCTCGGGACGATCCTCGCCATCGGCGCAGCACTCGTTCCCGTGTTCCAGCGCATGGCCGCCGGGACTGCTGGGCTGAAGGAGAAGATCGACGATCTGACGAAGTCGGTGGACGGCTACAAGAGCGCCTCGGAACGCGCCCACAAGTCGGCCATGGAACTCACCGCCGAGTTCGGCGCCAACGCCGCGAGCGCGCGGGAGGCCTATGCCGCCCTGCAGAGCCTCGCGCAACTCACCGCTGTTCAGGATCTTCGCAAGGCCATGGAGGGCATCGGGGATGCCATTCCTTCGTCCTTCGGTCGCCTCATATCGCAGCTGGATGCCACGGGCCGCGTCGGGGCGCAGGCTGCCGCCAACCTCCGCACTCAGTTCGGGCTGACCGCGGAGGAAGGGAAGCGCCTCGCGGAAGCCATCCACGCCGTGGGAGCGTCCTCCGGCCCCGAGGAGGCGGCAAAGCGCGCGGCCGACCTTCATCGGACGATGGTCGACGTGTTCGGAGCGGTCGAGGCCATTCCGCCCGAGTTCCAGACCCTCGCGCGCCTCGCGGCCGAGGGCAATGTCGCGGCCCTGCAGTTGCTCGGGACCATGAACGGTCTCACCGGCAGCATTTCCTCTGCGGCATCGGAAGCGGCGCGGCTGGCGGCAAACCTCGGCTCCGCGGCCAACAGCGCCGCGGCGGAGGCCTCGCGCCAGATCTCGATCGTCGACGCGCAGATGGCCGCGATCCGCGCCGGCCAGGACGAGGTGATCGCGGGCAAGCGCGCAGCCATCGAACTTGATAGGCAGGCCTATGTGGCGGCGAAGATGGCGGCGGGCATGGATGCGGACCGCGCGGAGTCTCTCGCGTCGCAGGTCTTCGCCTCGCAGGAGATCCTCGCCGTCCGGGAAGAGGAGCTGCGGGCGATGCAGAAGGCCCGCTCGGAGGCCGAGAAGGCCGCCAACGGAGGCGCGAAGGCGGCTGCGGCCGAGGCGAAGGCTCTCGACAAGAGCGCCCGGAAATATCTCGAGATGATCGACCCGATGGAGAAGTATCGCCGGAAGCAGGCCGAGCTGAAGAAGCTCCTCGATGCCGGCAGGATCTCGGCGGACCAGTATCGGCGGGCCCTGGCGGAGATCGCGGCCGAGATGGGCGAGAACAACCCCGTGTTCGAGGAGTTCCGCAGCGCCGTGGGCTCTGCCGTCGACTGGATGCTCGACGGCTTCCGCGGCGGCTTCAAGGGCCTCCTCGACATCGCGAAGAACACGCTGCGACAGATCATCGGCATGTTCATGACGAACCGGATCACGCTCTCGCTCGGCCTGGGGGTCTCTGGCGCGGCCGCAGGTGCGGCCGGGGCTGCCGTCGCGGGCGCCGGCGGCATGGGCACGCTCAGTGCGCTCGGCGGCATCGCGAGCGGGATCAATGCGGTGCTTGGCGGCATCGGCGGCGCGCTTTCCGCCTTCGGCACCGGCGCCTGGGGCGCGCTCTCGAACTTTGCAACGGGCGGCCTGTCCGGCGGCCTGGCCTATATCGGCAGCTCCCTGAACTTCGCCACCAGCGGTCTCGCGGGCTTCGCGCAGGCGGCGGGCGCCATCCTCGGCCCCATTGCCGCGGTGGCGGCGGCTTTCTCCTTCTTCGGCTCGAAGACGAAGCTCCTCGACGCAGGCCTGCGCGTCACCGTGCGCGAGCTGAACGCGATGGTGGAGAGCTACAGGAAGGTCGAGAAGTCCCGGTTCGGCGGGCTGTCGAAGTCGCGGCGCACGAGCTATGGCCTCGCCGACGGCGCGGTGGCGGGCCCCATCGTCAAGGCCGTGGGTCAGATGCAGGCCTCGGTCATGGATGTGGCGGACACGCTCGGCATCGGGGCCGAGGCCTTCAAGGGCTTCGCGGCCTCGGTGAAGTTCTCGACCAAGGGGCTCTCCGACGAGGAGATCGGGGCGAAGCTGCAGGAGAAGCTGACCGAGCTCGGCGACAACTTCGCCGCCCGCGCCTTCGGCTATGTCGGGAAGAACGACCAGGCGATCCGGGACCTCGAGAAGCGGATCGCCGAGGGGACGTCCGATGCGGTGGTGACCGGGCTCAAGGGATCCATCGGCGACCGGCTTCTCTCCGCCTTCTTCGGCCGGAAGCAGCAGGGCGATCTGGCCGAGCTGATCGCGGGCAACACGCTCGTCTCGACCCGTCCCGAGCTCGCCGCTCTGGTCAAGGAGGGCGAAAGCTTCGTCGAGGCCCTGCAGCGGCTGAGCGCGGCCATGTCCGGGGTCAACGGCGTCATGGACACGCTGGGGCACAGCTTCCGCGCCGTGGATATGGTGACCGCCGGCATGGCCTCGGATCTGGCCGCGCTCTTCGGCGGGCTCGACGGGCTCGTCTCCGCCACCTCCTCCTATTACCAGGCCTTCTATAGCGAGGCCGAGCGGATGGAGACCGCGACCCGGCAGGCGACCGAGGCGCTGGCCGAGATGGGCGTGGCCCTTCCGCAGACCCGCGCCGAATATCGCCGGCTGGTCGAGGCGCAGGATCTGACCACCGAGCGCGGTCGGGAGCTTTATGCGGCCCTCGTCGGCATGGCCGGCGTCATGGATCAGATCCTCCCGAGCGTCGCCGGCCTCTCGGCCGGGCTGGCGGGGCTCGTGGGCACCATCTCCACGGATCTCGACGGCATGATCTCCGGCGCGGCCGAGGCGCAGCGGGCGGCGGCCGCGGCGGCGAAGGGCTGGTATCAGGTCACGGTGGCGCTGCGCGATTACATCGGCGACCTGCGCTCGGCCGCGTCCGAGCTGATCTCGCCCGCGGTCGCGGCGGCGCAGTCGCAGGCGCGCTACCAGACCATGCTGGCGAGCGCGATGGCGGGGGATCAGGAGGCGGCCAAGGCCGTCTCCGGCGCGGCCTCGGCCTATATCGACGCCGTGCGCGGGCAGGCCCGGTCGGCGGTGGATGTGGCGCGCGCGCAGGCGCAGGTGCTCTCCGACCTGCAGCTCCTGCAGGGCGTGACCGGCCTCGAGGGGGCGAAGGAGGATGTGCTGGCCAGCCTCTATCGGGAGCAGGTCGATCTCCTGACCGAGGTGCGGGACTATCTGACCGGTGGCGAGGCGCTGAAGCCCGAGCAGATTGCGGCGTTGAATGCTCAGCTGGGCTCCCTCGAAGGCGCCATCGCCGCGGCGAAGGAGATCTCCTACGCCGCGCTCCGCGAGCGGATCGATGTGACCGTGGGGCTGACGGCGACGGCCGCGATCCCGGCCGACCTGCGCCGCATCCTGAAGAATGCCACGAGCGGCGTCGAGGTCTCGCTCGACATGGTGCTGCGGCGGATGGATCTCTCGCTCGATCTGGTCTGGATCGCGGCGAAGGCCTCGTCCGACCACCTCGCGCGCATCGACTTTCTGGCGAAGACCGACGCGCTGCCCGACGATCTGCGCGCGCTCGCCGCCGTCCGCGTGGCGCAGTCGGTGCGCAGGCTCGCGCTGGTGATGGACAGGCCCGCCTCCGATCTCGGCATGGCGGAACTCCTGAAGGCCCTCGGCGCCCAGGGCGGCCGGATCACGCTCGGAGGCTCCTTCGCCTTCGACCCCTCGACCGGCTTCTCGACCTGGTTCGAGAGCACCACCCGAACCACGCTCACCGCCCCCATGGGCGCTCTGCGCACCGCGCTCGACGATCTGAGGGCCGCGATCCTCGCCCAAGAGCGCGCGGCCGGGCAGCGCGAGCGCGGAGCGGCTCTCTCGGCCTTCGCCGGAGGCCTCGCCACCAATGCCGCCGGCGACATCCTCGCCACCGACAAGCAGATCATGGCGATGGCGGCCAAGGCCGGGATCTCGACCGATGGCAAGACCATCGGGCAGGTGATGCGGGCCGTCGAGGGCTTCTCGCCGCTCGACGGGATCGAGACGATCCGCCGGCTGCCGGGGAGCCTGAAGGACTATCTCTGGGGCCTCTTCCAGCAGCGGCAGGGCCGGATCCCGCTCGATACCGCCGATTACCTGCGGCTCTACCCGGACGTGGCCGCGGATGAGTACGGCTACGACCCGACCATCCACTACCGCAACCACGGCCGCGAGGCGATCCTCGCTGGCCTGCGGCCGTTCCGGCCGGAGGTGTTCGACTGGTCGGCCATCGGCCTCGACGTCCCGGGCTTCGCCGCGGGCGGGCTCCATGCGGGCGGCCTGCGCCTCGTGGGCGAGCTCGGGCCCGAGCTCGAGGCCACCGGCCCGAGCCGCATCCACAGTGCGGGGCGGACCGCCGACATCCTCGGCGGCGCCGCCATGGGCGCCTCCGAGGTGGCCGGGGCCGTGCGCGACCTGCAGGCCGAGCTCGTGGCTCTGCGGGCCGAGCTCGCAGAGATGAAGGTCTGGGCTCGCAAGGGGGCCGAGGCCTCCACCGCCACCGCGAAGGACCTGCGCCGGATCGGAACGGTGGGGGTGCGGATCGACCCGACGGAGGCCGTCTGATGCGGATCATCCTGCCGACCCCGGTCACGCCGGCGGCGCTCCTCGCGAGCAATATCCCCGAGGACGATCATCCCGCCTGGGGCGCAGGCGTAACCTATGCCCGCGGCGCCCGCGTCGTGGCCCATCACGGCGTCTGGGAGAGCGTGGCCGACGGCAACACGGGCCACGATCCGGCGGGCGATACGCTCGGCAGCTGGTGGCTCCGGATCGGGGCCACCAACCGCTGGCGCGCCTTCGACGAGCGGATCGGCGGCCAGACGGTCGGCGGCCCCACCATCGCCTATTCCATCCGGCTGCCGCGCACGCTGAACCGCATCGCCTTCTTCAACCTCGATGCGGCCTCCGTCCGGGTGAAGGTCACCACCCCCGCAGGCGTGACGATCCACGACCGGACGGAGGGTCTCGTCGCCCGCGACCCGGTGGGCACCTTCTGGGAATATGTCTTCACCGAGTTCGCCTTCACCCCGAACGTGATCGTGGCCGCTCCCCTGCCGGCCGGGGCCACGCTCGACATCACGGTCACGGGGGGCGCCGTCACCCGCGTGGGCGAGATCGTGATGGGCCGCGACACGCCGGTCGGCACCACGGTGGCGGGCACCGGCCTCGGCCTCGTCGACTATTCCGTGAAGCAGCGCGACGAATGGGGCGGGCTCTATATCGTGCCGCGCCCCGTCACCCGCACCGTCTCGCTGGCCTTCCAGGTCCCGCTCGAGGGCGCCGCGCGCGTCCAGTCGATCATGGAGCGGGTCTCGAGCCGGCTCGCCGTCTTCTACGCGGGCGAAGGGGTCGACCTCTGGGGCACCACCGTCGCCGGCATCCTCCGCGATTACGACCTGACCCTCGGCCATGCCATCTGCGACGGCCGCGCCGAGGTCGAGAGCCTCGCCTGACGCAAGGAACCTCCCCATGGACTTCTTCTCTCCCCCGCCGACGCCGCCGAACAGCGGCAACCCCGGCACCTTCAACGACGATGCCGACGCCTTCCTCGGCTGGTTCCCGGCCTTCGTGGCCGAGCTGAACGCGCTGCTGCCCTATCTGACCGGCGCGGGCTTCGGGGACGGCACCGCCGCCGCGCCGGGCCTCGTCTGGAAGGGCGATCCCGACACCGGGCTCTTCCGCCCGGGGAGCAACGCGCTGGGGATCGCGGCCGGAGGCATCCTCCGGCTCACGGTCTCGGCCCTCGCGCTCACCTCGACCGTGCCGCTCCGGGCGCCGCTCGGGACGGCGGCCGCGCCGGGGATCTCGTTCGAGACCGATCCGAACACCGGGATCCGGAGCGACGGGGCGGACGTCCTGCACTTCATCACCGGCGGCGCCACCCGCGGCTTCTTCTCCACCACCCACTTCCAGTCCACCCTGCCGGCCGTGGTGCCCGTCGGGGCGGCTGCAACCCCCGCTCTCACCTTCGCGGGCGATCTCGACACCGGCATCTTCCGGGCCGCGGCGGACCTGCTCGGGATCGCGACCGGGGGCGAGGAGCGGTTCCGCATCGGCTCCGGCCGCGCGGCCTCGCTCGTGCCGTTCAGCGTTCCGGACGGGACGCCGACCTTCCCCGGTCTCACCTTCAACGGAGAGGTGGGTTCGAACACCGGCTTCTTCCTCGCGGCCGAGAACGAGCTCGGCGTCTCCTGCCAGGGGACGGAACGGGCGCGGTTCACGCCCTCCGGCATGCAGCTGCAGGGGCTCATGACCGGCACGGCCGTGACCCAGAGCGATCTCGACACCACGCCCGGGCGCCTCCTGAAGGTCGGGGATTACGGCCTCGGCGGCACGGCGCGCCCGATCCCGGGCAACGATGCGGACCAGATCGGGGCGACGGGCTTCTATCAGGTCACAAGCGCCACGCTGAACCGTCCGGCCGGCATGAGCGTCGGCACCCTGCAGCATATCCAGCACGGAGCGAACCGGGCGGTTCAGATCGCCTATCCGCAGACCGCCAGCGACACCGGGCGCTGGTGCCGGTCCAAGGATACCACCTGGGGCGACTGGTTCCTCACCTACGATCAGCGCAATATCGTGGGCGCCGTCAGCTGGGCCTCCGGCTTTCCGCGCGGAGGCATCATCGAGAAGGGCGAGACGGCTGGCGCCGAATATGTCCGCTTTGCGGATGGGACGCAGCTTTGCCGCCTGGTCCAGACCGGCGTTCCGGGTCCGGCCACGCCGCATGGGCCGCTCTATCGCACCGAATGGCAGACGGTGACGCTGCCCGTCGAGTTCGCGAGCGGGGCCCTGAACGGCCATTGCGTGACCGGCGGCTGCCGGGGCGGCTCGGTGATCTCGCTCCTCGGCCGGCCGGGGGCCTCGAACGTCGCCGCCTACATGCTGCTGGCGCCGACGTCCTACGCGTCGACCCAGGTCGTCGATCTTCTCGTCACCGGTCGCTGGAGGTAACCCGCCATGATGCGCATTCGCATGGTCCCGCTTCGGCGGATGTATGAGCTGACCCTGTTCCGCGTGCAGGGGGACACCCTGATCTGCAACGACATGGTCTACGACTTCAGCGGCGTCGAGGAGGGCGACGTGCTGCCCTGGGACGCCATGGACAACACCTGGGTCACGAGCAACGTCACCCGGGTCGACGGTGTCCTCGAGTTCGAGGTGGTCTTCCCCCACGGCTATTACGGGGACCTGCCCTTGCCGAACCCCGGCACCATCGAGGTCGAGGATCAGGATATCGAGATCCCGCCCTACCTCCCGCCGTCCGGGGAGGGCTGACCCATGACCGGAAAGAGAGCAGTGATGACAACCGCGACCATCGACTACAGCAGGCTCATCAAGGCCCGGGACATCAAGGCTCAGCGCGACCTGATCCCGGCCGAGATCAGCCTGCTGCAGGCCATGATCGTGATCGGCGAGGAGAAGTGGGCCGAGGCCATGGCCATCGCGGAGGATGCCGCCTACCCCTGGGCGATGCGGGCGGCGCTCCGCGGCGCGCCGGTGCTCGTCCGCGGCTCGGAGACGACGGACACGCTGGCCTTCCTCCTCGGCCTCTCGCCGGAGGAGACCGACCGGCTGTTCGTTGAGGCCGCAGAGGTGAGGCTGTGAGCCCGGTCCGGTTCAACGCGGGTCGCTGACGCGCCGGCCGACCGCGCCGCCTGTCGCCAGCCGTTGCGCGAAGTGCCGAGGCGGCTGGGCCCCGGCTGGGATCGCCGGGTCCGACCCGCCGGCCGACCGGGGCACCCTCCCGATCATCATGACGGGACCCGGCCGCCTCCGGCCGGGCCGAGACCCGCGCGACGAGCGCGCACAACAGGAGCGGCGCGATGCCGGAAAAGGGACTGATCGACACCATCACGGCGCTCTGGGGCGGGGCCATCGCCACGCTGATCGCGGCCGCCATGGGCCGGCTCATGTATCACACCGGCGAGGTCCGCGCCCGCCGCCGCGCCTTCTTCGGCCGCGAGCTCCTCTGGGAGATCCCCGCCCTCGTCGCCATGGCCTTCGTGGGCGAGGCGCTCAGTTCGTATCTCAGCCTCGATGGTCGGGCGGCGATGGGCCTCGTCGCGATGCTGGCCTATCTCGGGCCGAGGGGCACCACGGCGATGCTGGAGCGGCTCTGGCGGGGACGGAGTGCGGGGTGAAGCGCCAGCGACAAACCGGCACATCTGCCTCCGCGACTGCGGCCCTGCCGCGCCGAAGCGTTCGCCGGATACTGTCAGCACAGGCTGAATTCCTTCGACCGAGCGGGACGTTAGCGCCAGCGCTCGCCGGGCCGCCGCAAACTCCGCCCGTCCATACCGGAACGAGAGAAAAGGCCGGCCACGGTTTCGCCACGGAGGTAACGAACTTTTGACCCGCGGATGAGAAAAGCCAATCTCTCGAAGTGGAGAACATGATGAAAAGCAAATACGTGGCTGCCGTCAGCCTGATGATCCTGCTTGCGGCATGCGCGAAGCAACCTGACCGCATCGCTGCCGTGGAAGTCGGAGGCGACAACTACTCTCGGCATAACTGCCGCCAATTGGCGAGCGAGCGGATGGCGATCTCTCAGGATCTTGCCAATCTGAGCGCAAAGCAGAAGTCCGCGGCCAATGGGGATGCCTGGGGGGTCTTTCTGCTCGGGCTTCCGCTCTCCAGCATGTCCGGAGGCGATCAGGAGGCCATGATTGCCATCGCGAAAGGCAAGATTCAGGCAATCGACCGGCAAGTGGTGGCAAAGGGCTGCCCCGTGAGCCGCCCGTTGACCCAGGACTGATCTCTCGGCTTTCGTGCCACCGCTGGCACCAGCAGCGAAGGTGCGGGAACCTCACGCCTGAGGCTCCCGCACAGAACCTCCATCAGCGTCGCCGCCTGCGATCACGATGTGGCCGCCGTCTCAGGTGGCTCGAGCGCTTGCGGGGTTTGATCCCCGCTATTCCCCAACGCCCCAAACTTCGACAATCCGAGCTCGGCGCGCCCTTTCTCAGGGCGCCCGCAGCGCCCCTCAGGCAGGGGCCGGGCTGCGTCAACAGCCCGAACCACGCGGCCAATGTGCAACCAGCGACCGCGCCAGCCTGTCCGAAGCCTTTCAGACTGCCTGCCACCCCTCGCGAGGGCAGGCGCCTTGTGAGGCAGAATCACCTTATGAAACAAGTACCTCCCGCCGCCCCGGTGGCCCCGTGGCTCGGCGGCAAGAAACGTCTCCACCCGCTCATCCTCGAGCGGATCGAGGCCATCCCGCACCGCGCCTATGTCGAGCCCTTCGTCGGCATGGGCGGGATCTTCCTCCGCCGCCGCTTCCGGCCCCGCCTCGAGGTGATGAACGACCGCAACGGCGAGATCATCAATCTCTTCCGGATCCTGCAGCGGCATTACCCCCAACTCCTCGAGATCATGCGGTTCCAGATCTGCAGCCGGCGCGAGTTCGATCGGCTGCGGCTCACCGATCCCGCCACGCTCACCGACCTCGAGCGGGCGGCGCGGTTCCTCTACCTCCAGCGCCTCAGCTTCGGCGGCAAGCCGAACGGCAGCTTCGGCATATCGCCCGGCAATGGGCCGCTCTTCTCGCTGGCGCGCCTCGAGCCGCTCCTCGACGCCGCCCGCACGCGGCTCGATGGCGTGGTCTTCGAGTGCCTCGACTGGGCCGACCTCATCCCGCGCTACGACACAGCCGAGACGCTTTTCTATCTCGATCCGCCCTACTTCGGCGGCGAGAACGACTATGGGAAAGGTCTCTTCGACCGGGCGCAGTTCGCGCGGATCGCCGAGATCCTCGGCAGCCTCAAGGGCGCCTTCCTCCTGTCGATCAATGACACGCCCGAGATCCGGGCGCTCTTCGGCCGGTTCCATCTCGAGCCGGTGCGGCTGAATTACTCGGTCTCCGCTGCAGGCAGCACCGAGGCGCAGGAGCTCCTCGTCTCGAACCGCGAGCGGATCGCGACCCTCCTCTGAAAAACCCCACCAGTCCGACCACCCACGCCCCGCCCTCGCGCGGGGCTTTTGCATATGGAGAAAGACGTGACGACATCCGACATCCAGCGGCTGCTCGCGGCCGCGGGGCTCTACCGAGGCGCCATCGACGGCGATGCGGGGCCGCTGACCCAGGCGGCCGCAAGGGCGGCGCTCGAGGGAGAGCCGGTACCTTGGCGCGCCTGGCCCTCCCGCCGGCAGCGGATCGCGGCCGGCCAAGCGGTGCTGGCGCGGCTCGGCCATGCGCCGGGAAGGATCGACGGGCTCCTCGGGCCGAACACCCGCGAGGCGCTGACCGCATGGGCCTCCGGGCCGGTGCGCGCCGCCGTCGACCGGGTGCCGCTGCCGGGCCATGCCGTGGCCGATGCCCAGGGCGCCTATCCCCGGCAGGAGTCGGTCGCGACCTTCTACGGCGTGGCGGGCGGCCCCGACTGCACGGCCGGGATCGTCGAGCTGCCGATGCCGTTCCGCCTGGCTTGGGATCTCAATACGAGCATCACGAGCTTCCGCTGCCACAGGCTGGTGGCGGCGCCCATGGCGCGGATCTTCAGCGAGGCCGTGGCCCACTACGGCGCGGCCGAGTTCGAGCGGCTGCGGCTGAACCTCTTCGGCGGCTGCTTCAACCACCGGCCCATGCGAGGCGGCTCGGCTCTCTCGATGCATGCCTGGGGGATCGCGGTCGACCTCGACCCCGAGCGCAACCCGCTCCGCTGGGGCCGCGACCGGGCGAGCTTCGCCGCGCCCGCCTACGAGCCCTTCTGGACCATCGTCGAAGCCGCCGGCGCCACAGGCCTCGGCCGCGCCTGCAACCGCGACTGGATGCACTTCCAGTTCGCCCGCCTCTGAAGGAGAGAACCCATGTCCCTGATCTTCATCCTTGCCCTCGCCCTCTGCGCGCTCGCCTTCATATTGCTCATCGGCTGGCCGCTGGTCGCTGCTCTGGCGCGGTTGGCCGCTTCGACGATCTCGGCCTCGATCCTCGCCACGCTCGCCGGGCCCGCCGCCGCCTCGACCGGTAGCGACCTGCTGACCGCGCTGACGCCGAGCCTCCTCGATCTCGCTGGCGTAGCGCTGACCGCGCTGATCGGGCTCGCGACCGTCCGCTTCCAGCGCTGGACCGGGATCCAGATCGAGGTCCGACATCGCGAGGCGCTGCACTCGGCGATCATGACCGCTGCACGGGTGGCGGTAGCGCAGGGGTTGACGCGGGAGGTCGCGACAGAGTTTGTCGCTGCCTATGCCCGCTCCTCGGTGCCCGACGCGCTGAAGCGCCTGTCGCCCTCGTCCGAGACGATGGATGCGCTTGTCCGCTCGAAGCTGCTCGAGGTCCGCGGACGCTGATGGCCACGCTGGCAGGCGACCTGATGCGCGCGCCAGCCGTGCCCCTTCCACGGCCGCACCGCTGCGACCGGTCATTGCGTCGCGAAATATGTACAGAGATTTCGGCGGGCCTCGGACGGATAACGCACCAGGGTCGTGGCTTGAAGCACAGGTTGCAGGCCGGTAGCAACCGTCACCTTCACCCGCTCATCGTTGAGCAGATCTTCCGCCGGGCGTACATAGCGCTCAACACAGCGAGCAATGGTGAGCCGAATGGCAGACACGAGATCTCCGGAGCAACGCCGGCAGATCATGCGGGCGGTGGGGACCAAGAACACGGGCCCCGAGCTCATCGTGCGCTCGTTGCTGCACGCAAAAGGCTATCGCTATCGACTCCACGCGAGGTCTCTGCCCGGACAACCGGACATAGTCTTCCCAGCCCGGCACAAGGCCATCTTCGTGAACGGGTGCTTCTGGCACGGACACGACTGCGCAAAGGGGCGGTTGCCGACCTCTCGACTGGACTACTGGGGCCCGAAAATCGAGGCGAACGTCGCACGGGATCGCAGGAAGCTCTCCGAGCTCGAGGCGCTCGGCTGGCAGACGCTGGTCGTCTGGCAGTGCGAACTGAAAGACATCGAGCGCGTGGGATCGCGGTTGTGCGCATTCCTCGGGCCGACGAAAACCGATCGACAAGCATGATGCGGTAGGCTAATCTGCAGTCCGATCCGCGCCAGCCGAGGAAGCAAACCTTTGAGACCTATTGGAATCGACCTGTTCGCCGGCGCAGGAGGCCTGTCGCTCGGCTTCGAGCAGGCGGGCTTCGACGTTGCCGCTGCCGTCGAGATCGATCCCGTGCACTGCGCCGTGCACAAGTTCAACTTCCCCGACACCGCCGTAATCCCGCGGTCGGTCGTGGGGCTCACGGCCGAGGAGATCCGCGAATCCGCCGGCATCGGGAACCGCCCCATCGACTGTGTCTTCGGTGGGCCGCCCTGCCAAGGCTTCTCCTTGATCGGGCACCGCGCCCTGGAGGATCCACGCAACAGCCTGGTGCTCGAGTTCGTACGCCTGGTGCGGGAGCTCGATGCACGGACCTTCGTCTTCGAGAACGTCAAGGGGCTGACGGTTGGCTCCCATCGGACCTTCCTCAGCGAGCTCGTCGCCGCATTCGGCATGGCGGGCTACGATGTTCGCTTGCCTTGGAAGGTTCTCGATGCGGCGGACTACGGAACGCCGCAGCATCGGCAACGCCTTTTCCTCATCGGAGCGAAGCGAGGCGAGACGCTTCCCGAGATCCCCCCGCCCCAGACGAATGCAGCCGACGCGCGAAAACCGCTCGCTCACCTTCCTGGCGGCCCGACCGTTCGGGACGCGATCGAGGACCTTCCCGATGCAGATCGGTTCGCCTCGCTCGTGGAGAGCGACGCTGTTCGGACCTCTGCCATGGGCGAGCCGTCTACCTACGCGGCCGAATTGCGCTGCCTGAACAACGATGCCTGGCATTACGGCTATCCCCGGAACTGGACGCCGACATGGATGACATCCAGCGCGCGCACGGCCCATTCGGAAATTTCTCGCCGGCGCTTCCAAGAGACCCCGCAAGGGGCGGTTGAGCCGATCAGCCGCTTCTACAAGCTGGCACCGGGCGGCCTTTGCAACACTCTGAGGGCAGGCACTGACGGTGCCCGGGGGGCCTTCACCAGTCCTCGGCCGATCCACTACGAGTACAACCGCTGCATCACCGTGCGCGAGATGGCGCGGCTTCACGGGTTCCCCGATTGGTTCAGGCTCCACGCCACTAAGTGGCATGGCGGAAGGCAAGTCGGCAACTCCGTGCCGCCGCCCCTCGCCCGCGCGGTCGCCTCCGAGATAGTCCGAGCACTGGGCGTCGCCCCGGAGCGGCCTGCGCGTGCAATCGATTTGGGAGAGCCCTCGTTGCTCTACATGGAGATGTCGGAAGCGGCGGAGCACTTCGGAGTGGCAGCGCCGTCCTCGCGGCGCGACCGAAAGAGCGGCGCAAAGAAGCGCAAGCAGCACGAGATCGAAGCGGCGCGTGTCCAATTACGTGTGGTAAATGGCTGATCCTGAACCCGAGAACGTTTCGGCAGAAGCCCAGGCGGCCGTCACTTCCGCCGAGCCGAAGACATTGAACGCCTATCAGGCGATCATCGTCGACATCTTCCAACGGTTCTATCGGCCGGGCATGGAGGAGTTCGAGTTCGGCCGCGAGGAAATCTACGAGGCCGCCGTCAGGACGGGCGTCAAGGCCCCCAAGAATCTCGGCGACGTGATCTACACGTTCCGCTACAGGCGCAGCCTGCCAAAGGCGATCCTGGATTGTCAGCCTACGGGCCGCTTTTGGCTTATCCTCGGCGCCGGCGACGCCCGCTATCGTTTCCGCCTCAGCAAGCTCTGCTACATCGAGCCGACACCCGGACTGCTCGTCAGGAAAATCCCCGACGCGACCCCCGAGATCATCGCTCAGTATGCGCTCGGCGACGAGCAAGCGTTGCTCGCGAAGGTGCGCTACAACCGGCTCATCGACATATTCCTGGGTATCACGGCCTACAGTCTGCAAAACCATCTTCGGACGAAGATCCCGAACTACGGGCAGATCGAAATCGACGAGCTCTACGTCGGCCTGGATTCCAAGGGCGCTCAGTTCATCGTCCCCGTCCAGGCCAAGGGTGGCAGCGACCGGCTCGGCGTGATTCAGACAATTCAGGACACGATCTTCTGCCGAACTGCCGAACGATACCGGCATTGCGTGGCCCGGACTGTATCTGCTCAATTCATGGGCGACGACGTCATCGCCATGTTCGAGCTCTACTTCGACGAACATGACGTCTCGATCGTGCAGGAGAAACACTATCGACTCGTTCCGGCACGCGAGATCACCGGCTCGGACTTGGGCATCTATCGTTTGTCCTGACAAGATTGTCGTCGCCCCAAGCGCAACAAATAGACAACGAGGCTGGCTGCCTTGTGCCACAAACGCACGTCCCGCCTGCGGCTGCGATGCCGCAACCTCTTATACCGCTTTCCGCACTCTGCGAAGGCGCCTAGCGTCTTGACGCGTCCCGTACGACCGGCAGCTAGGGGCTGTCTGCGGTCTTTCGCCGCCCTGCGCTCGGAGGGCGGCGATGCGCAGGAACCGGACTTCCGCTGCTAGGTGGCCGAGCGCGGCAAGATAGCGCACCCGGCCCATAGCCGCCGGTCGGGGTCGTTTCATGCTGCGTGGCAGCACTTTCCGAAGCCGCCGTTCAGGCGGTGCCGCAGCAAAGCACCTGAACACGATCGCAGATGCTGTCAGGCTTACTGCTCTTCGCCTCCGTCAAGCTACCTGCGATTTGAAACACGGCATTGAGTCTGGCCGCTTCAGCCACGGATGGACCCGGTCGAAGGTCGACCGACCCAAGAATTCACTATCCAGCTTCTTCTGGTCGGCTAGACTTGATTGAGCCGCACCCGCCCTTGTAGACTTTGCTTAAGCTGTGCCTCATAGCAGTGTACACGGCGAAGGGAGTCACGAGTTTGTTCATCCAACGCGCGGTTATCAGAAACTACCGCTGCCTTAAGCAGGCAAACGTCACCTTCAATGACAAACTGAACGTCATTGTCGGAAACAACGAGTGTGGAAAATCCACCCTCCTCGAAGCGATCCACCTAGCGCTCACCGGTCAACTCAATGGCCGGCCTCTCCAGATTGAACTCCATCCTCATCTGTTCAATCTCGATCTCGTTCTTGAGTACATCGAAGCACTAAAGGCGGGTCGTGCGCCGGCACCGCCATCAATCCTAATCGAGGTGTACCTAGCCGACGATCCCGCTCTAACGAAGCTCAAAGGCAACAACAACACCCTTGGCCTTGACCTTCCCGGCGTGGCGCTCCTAATTGATCTCAACCCTGCGTACGCAGAAGACTTTGCTCAATACGTCTCCGACCCGTCCGAAATTCGTACGATCCCAATGGAGTACTACTGGATCAAGTGGAGGGATTTCGCCGAGAACGACATTCTAAACTCGCGCGTCATTCCACTTCACGCGAGCCTGATCGATGCCAGTACGATCAAGAACAACGCGGCAGCCAGCCGCTACGTAATCGACATCGTGAAGGAGAGCCTCACCTCGAAAGAGAAGGTTGACCTCGCTCTGACCTATCGGCTCATGAAGGACCGCTTTCTTGAAGAGCCGAAGGTCAAGGCGATCAACGACGCGCTCGCGGCAAAAAAGGGGAAGATCAGCGACAAGGTTATCTCGGTTTCACTCGACACCTCCGCTCGGGCGAACTGGGAGGCAGGAATCATGCCTCACCTGGACGACATCCCTTTGCCACTCGTCGGGAAAGGCGAGCAGAATTCGGTCAAGATCAAGCTCGCGATGGAGACATCGGCAAAATCCCACATCATCCTGATTGAAGAAGCTGAAAACCACCTCTCCTACGCCAGCCTCAACGAGCTGATAGGCCACATTGCGGCAAACGCCGGCTCGCGGCAAATATTTATCACGACGCACAGCAGCTTCGTTCTCAACAAGCTTGGCGTGGAGTCGGTCCTTCTGTTCCTGCGCGGCGAGGGTGTGCGCCTGACCGACCTGAAGGATAGGACTACACAGAACTATTTTATGAAGCTGCCGGGGCACGACACGCTGCGGCTCATCCTCGCGAAGCGTTCGATCCTCGTGGAGGGGCCGTCAGACGAGTTGATCGTCCAACGCGCCTACCATATGAAGCACGGCAAGATGCCGCTGGAGGATGGGGTTGATGTTATTTCCGTGAATTCGCTCGCATTCAAGCGCTTCCTCGAAATCGCAGTTCTCCTAAAAAAGACAGCCGATATCGTGACCGACAACGATGCTGATGTTGCCGCGTTGGAGAAAAAATACGCCGAGTACCTGAACTCCGACATCGTTAAAATCCAATACGATAAAGACGAAACGGCCCACACGCTCGAGCCCCAGCTCGTGAAGAAGAACGGCCTGGCGACGATCAACGCTGTACTCGGCAAGGCCTTCGCGGATGAAGCTTCCGCTATCGAGCACATGATCAAATACAAGGCTGAGACCGGCCTTAAATTCTTCGAAACAAATGTGGAGTGGTCGCCTCCGGACTATATCGCCCGTGCTGTCCGTTAATCGCATCGTGATATCCGCCGCCGGGGGCGGAAAGACCACGCGCGTCGTCGACCAGGCGCTGGCGTGCGAGCAAGGGCAGGGAGCAACGGCACTAATCACCTATACTCGCAACAATGTCCGCGAAATTCAGCTTAAGGCATACGAACGCACACGCACCATTCCCTCCCATGTGGAGGTCATCTCTTGGTACTCGTTTCTGCTGCGGGAGCTTGCCCGTCCCTATCGTTCAGCCATGCATGCGAGTCGGGTTGATGGCATCCACTGGGTTGAAGGGAAGTCGGTCCCCTACATTCCCGAAGCGCGGACCAGCGGTCACTACTTTTTTGATGGCTCCCGGATTTATTCGGACAAGATCGCGAAGTTTGTTTGTGAGTGTGACCGACGATCGGGTGGCGCTATCATGCGCCGACTGAAGCAGCGCTTCCGCCACATCATCATCGACGAAATCCAGGACATGGCCGGGTACGATCTCGACCTCTTGGAGTTGATACTAAAAGCGGGCGTCCCGGTCACCTTTGTCGGTGACCACCGGCAGGCCACCTTTGCCACGAACAACGCTTCGAAAAACAAAGTGTTTTCTGGCCCGGCCATCATCAAGAAGTTCGAGCTGTGGAAGAAGCAGGGGCTCGTCGAGATCGAGTACGAAACCCACACACACCGCTGCAACCAAACCATTGCGGATCTGGGCGACGGCTTTTTCCCGAATGAGCCGAAGACCGTTTCGCGAAACGACAAGGTGACGGGACACGACGGAGTGTTTCTCGTCTCCAGCGCAGACGTCGGTGAATACATGAAGCGGTTCGCCCCACAGGTGCTCCGGTATTCCGCTGCGACCAATTGTGATCTCGACGAAGCTATGAATTTTGGGGAGTCAAAGGGCCTGACTTTTGAGCGGGTCCTGATCTACCCGCACGGGCCGGCTCGCAAATGGCTCGCGTCGGGCGACATCAGACATGTCGAGAAATCCTTGACGAAAATGTACGTAGCCGTCACACGCGCTCGGTACAGCGTGGCCTTCGTCCACGACGGAAAGATCTGCAGCGTCGCTGCTACCAAATGGGTACCCGGATGAGTCACGACGACGAGGAAGACGAAGTAGGGCCTTTCGTCTGCGATGAGTGCATCGGCGACGAGGTTCTCTCAGACGAAATCGAAGCTGAAGGCGGCGTCCGCGAGTGCGACTACTGCAACCAGGATCATAGTTCTACCGTTTCAATTCGCTGGCTAGGCCAGAGAATCGACGAAGTGTGGCGGGAGCTGATCGGCGAAGCCGAGCCTACGCCCTATATCGGGGATGACGATCGTACGAGCTGGCAGGCCAACGGCGATAGCGCGATCACGCTCCTGAGTGAAATGCTGATCGCCTCCGACGACAAGATCGCGGAGGACGTGCTCGACCTCCTCGGTTCCCAACATCAGTTCGACATCCATGATGGTGGATACGACTGCTACGATACGACCGAGGACAAATACGTCATTCGCCTTCCCGACGATCGCCGGTATCGGGACCTCTGGCAGTCGTTCTGCGAGTCTCTGAAACACGGTCGGCGCTTCTTCAGCGATGTTGCAGAAGAGCGTCTTGATGAGATTCTTGGGCCGATCCTACGGGGCGAAAATACGGACTACGGCGCAGCAATCCGCACGATCACACCGCAAGATGAGAACCGTTTCGTCTATCGGGCTCGGGTCGCGAACGATGATGCCAGTCGGCGCGCGATCTTTGCCGCTCCTATCAGGCAGCTTGGTCCGCCACCGCCAGAGCATTGCACCGCCGGCAGAATGAATGTGACCGGCATACCAGTTTTCTACGGGAGTTTTGACGTTGCGACCTGTGTTGCTGAAACACGGGTTCCGGTTGGAGGCTCGTCGATCGTCGGCCGCTTCGAAGTGGCCCGGCCGCTTCGACTTCTTGACCTCACGCAGCTCAGCTCGATTGGAAACCGCCTGAGCTATTTTCACCCTGACTATCTGCGGGCGCAGGCCTACCGGAGCTACCTCCGGGGCTTCCACAATGAGATCAAGCGCGCCGTCATTCCTGGCCGCGAAGCACTCGAATATCTTCCAACCCAGGTGGTAGCGGAGTACCTCTGGACTAGGGATGAGAATCGGGTCGACGGCATCATTTTCGGCTCGGCTCAAATGAGCGGCGATCACTCAAATTTGGTCTTGTTTCCTCATGCCGCCAAAATCGCCGGCGCTGACGAGGAAGTGCCACGCGACATCGTTCAGGCGTTCGTCTGGAGTGGAGACCCCGATGAGGGGGAGCCTCCCGTGCAAGCAGTCTCCTATCGTGAGCCTGTACCTGTGGCTGAAGCCGGACAAGAGACTGACGATACCTTCATCGGCGGACTTGAGGTTTGGGTTGTTGATCCGGTCGTTCCAATCGAGCCCGCTCTAAGCTTCACCGGGACGTTGATCAGAACGGAGGTGACAGGGATTCACTTCGATGTTGCCGAGATCCCTGTCGAGTATCATGCTCGCGTCGGTGACCCAGGTTTCTAGGGTCAGAACCCATCGATTTTGCTTCTGCGGCGTGGCTCGGCCGCGGCAAGGAGACTGACTGACTGCACCGCCCTCAGTCGGCTTCCCGCCCTCTGGGGCGCTCGGTCGCAGCATGCAGACTCGGCCCTGAGCTGCCTGTCGAGGGTTATCGGTTGCCACACTCGGCTTCACGATAGCTGCCGTTTGAACGCGCCAGAGCGAAGGAACCGAACAGCCATTTCTCAGTGATTGTTGAGGGCTTTGCGTCAATTGAGTGCAGCCAAACACTTACTTGCCATGCAGAACGAGGTCTGACGCTTCGCGCGGGGCTCATGACAGAAATCCATGATTGCAAACTTTCAGTGTTTCGTGCAGTCAGTCAAGTCGGTGGACCAACGTCTTCGGCAACCCAAAGCCGGCATACGTGCAAGTTGGGGTGAGGCCCTTCGGGTTGCCTCAGTTGTGCTTGGGCGTTGCGTCCACCACCGCACTCAGTAGGATATAGAATTTCCCCGGCGAAGCTCATGGACGCTGTAGAAATATAGACGAGACCTTCCTGACCCGGTCAATTTGCAGATGGAACGCGTTCTGCGAATAATTACCTGCACAGTGGCGGGAGCTCGCGATTTGAAAGTTACGCTGGCTCGCAGAGACAAGGCATCGAGAACATCGGTTGTCTGCGATCGTTCACGCGTTTTAGCGCTGCCCAACTGTCTCCAGTCAGCTCCCTGAATAATCATCTGGCGTGCGGCCTCAAGCAGGAAGAATGAGTTTTGTATGTTTTCGGGATTTCTACTGCGCCTTGTGAGATGTCTCCAACCCGCATTTGTGACTTCGATGTCCCCCAATTCAGGATGGTGCCGGAGGTTCGATTGCGACCATTCCCTGTAGAATTGTCGAGCGGATTTCCTGTCATGGACCGAAATTTGCGACAGTCGCTCAATCTTCCGCATGTCGATATTCTTAAGTGGCGCATCATCAGCTTTAGAGCCTGTTAATCGCCGCAGCGCTCCTTTGGCCTCGCTGCCGAATGTCTGATGCCGCGGGATAAGAACCACATTCTTATTTGTTGAGGAATAGGATGCATCTGATTTCAGGTTCTGCCAAAAAATAGATGAAGTTTTCTTGTCAGGTTCAGCGACATAGACAAGAATTACAGGGCCAGGCAGCGCTTCCCAGCGTGGTCGATGAGTCGCTATATAATCTTTGCCAATTTTTACCCCAATATATCCGGAGACGCGTTTCCGCTTGTAGTCCAACAAGAAGGATGGCCCGCTTTTCACCTGAACGAACAATAACCTTCCGAGGAACGCTTTTCCTTCTCGTAAGGAAATTATACCGTCGATACCGTTATCGTTTTCAGGATCGATATTCTGCCAACTACTTTGAAGAAGCGATCTGACCTGAAAGGACACCAGGTCTCTTCCCGCGGCCCCACGTTGCAAACTGTCCAATCTATCTTCCCCTCCAACATGGTCGAAGCTTCGCCCAAGGAACCTATGGATCAAGCGCTGCCAAAATTGCGTGACAATCTCTCACCCTACGAGAAGCTGGCATTTCATGCGCTGGCTGCGTTGCCAGTATCTTACACGAGCGGCGGCCTTCGTTCATAGAAGCGTCCGTTGGTGGCTCAAAACTCATTGTGATCCTTCTGCCGATTGTGTCGCTCTCCAGGCGCATGACGGATGGCCGCAATCGAAGATCTTCGCGGATGCGAGGGCTGCAGCCGCCCCTCGTGCCTGCGCCATGCCTTTCGCGGCGCCTCGCATGAAGGTCGGCAAAGGGCTGTCCGCGGCCTTTCGCCGCACCACTCTCGGATGGCGGCGAGGCCCAGGAAGCGACCACACGGCCTCAACGCCATGAGCGTGCGGATCTGCGAGGTCGGCCAATTGCGGCCCTCAGCGAACCTTCATGCCTGCTGCTATGAATGACTGGTCCGAGTCAAAAAGCGGGCGTGAGAACGTAAAATACCCCTGAAGAGCGACCGAGTGAACGTCACGCATCGACAACCTTTTGTTGCCAACGACCCGCAGTATTTGGTATCGACGAAGCAACCTCCCCCAGCATGCGGCGGTACCTTTGCTTATTCGACCTCGTCTTACAGACTATCATGGGATTCACGCCGCACAGGTCGATCTCGACTTCGCGATTCCGTTTCTGGATGAGGACATTCCCCTTTACCTAGACCCCTTTATGCTATGGCGATCGCCCTCTCAGCAGGATCATGGGCTGCACATAGGCCTAATCAACGCCTTCAATCACCTTGGGGTTCTCGCCGCGCAAGGCAAAGAAGCGCAGGCAATCGAAACATTGATCATCGCCTCCGAGTGCGACGAAGTCGGCTTGGGCACGTCCCTCACCCGAAAGGGAAAGCGGATTGGAGCAGATAAGGCCCGCGAGATAATTGACCTGTTCAAAGTGATTCCGCGCTATCAACAGAGCGGTTTCAGGCACTTCGAGGAGATTCAGCTCTTCATCGAAGGAATATCAAAGGACCGCATTTCTGATATTGGCTGCAACTTCCTGAAATCTTTTCTGATCGACTTCACGATTGAGCAATGCCAAAAACTCAGCGTTCCGACCCAGGATTGCACCGTTGAGCATGTCTATGATGCTCGCTTAGGTATGTTTAAACGGGAAGTGGGCGTACCGTTGCCCGTGAACCCTGAAAATGGCTCGCCGATTATCTTTGTGCCAAAGCGGTGGCTGCGGTTTGCCCCGTGGATCAGCTACGACGAGTATTTTGAAAAGCACTGCCCGCAAGATGAGATTTCGCACAAGCCCGAGGAACTGACGCGGGTTAAGGTTCTCAACTATAATCGCCAAAACTATGGCGTCATTGATCAGTATATCCAGTTGAAAGAACGCACGGCAGATGATTGCGCGCACGATCCGCTGTTCTCTCAAATCCCCATCACTTCGGCAAAGCGAGTATTTGCCGAGATAAAGAAGTTGCCGACAGGGAAAACAAACGGCGCAGACGTGAAGTATGAGAAGTTGGTCGGGCGATTGCTGCCGTCACTATTCTATCCAAGCCTTGACTTTGCACAGGAGCAGGCGCGAACGGACGACGGGGTGTCCATCCGCGACCTGATCTTCTACAACACCCGCTCGACGCCACTTCTTCAAGAATTGATGGACGACTACGGGTCGCGACAGATCACCTTTGAGATGAAGAACGTCGCGGCAATTGAGCGAACGCATATCGACCAGATCAACCGCTACCTAACAGACGAGCTTGGCAAGTTCGGGGTCTTCGTGACAAGGAAACCACTCAAGCGTGCGGAGTTTCAGCGCACAGTCAATCTATGGGGTGGGCAGCGGAAGGCCGTGATTACCCTCACCGATGCTGACCTGGAGCGGATGGTCGAGGTCTTCGACAGTAAACAGCGCGCACCGCTCGACATTCTGAACATGAAATACCGCGAGTTTCAACGCGCTTGCCCATAGGAGAGATCATGGACAGCAAAGAGGATGTAGAACGGCTCGAAAAACTAGTCGGCCAACTTCAGGGACTTTATTCCGAAGTAGGAGCCCTTGCAAAGAAAAACCCAAATGACGCAGTAAACTCGTTCAAGCTCAAGCTCATAAACAGAGTGTTAGAGATGGGCAACGAGGTGCTTGGAGAAAAATACAAGCCTTTCGACGACTTCGATAGTTTTGATCCAGACGACGCCCCTTCGACCAGCGATGTTACGATTGTTGTTGCGCAGTATATGGAAGAAGCCGAGCGATTCCGCTCTGACAACGTGATCAGCGCGTCGGTCAAGGGGAGTTACGGCTGGTATTATGTTGTGGATGGAAGGGCGAGCGAAGTTCGATCTGGCCCGCCGACAAAGATTGGAAGAAAATAATGGCATTTGAAGACCACTACTATTTCCCCAATATAACAACAGATGCAAAGGTCGCTGAGTATGAAGCGAGTCATGACGTGTTTTCGTCCTTGCTCGACGAAGTGAAAGAGCTTTCAAAGAAAAAGCCCGACGCATCTATGAGTGCGGGCAAAGTCAAGATCGTGAACCGGGTTCTTGAAAACTTGTTGGTCGTGCTCGAAGGCCAGCCAGACGCAAAATATCTTGAGGCTCTAGACGACGATGACCTGCCGCAGGTCAGCGACGCCGTTCTTGTCATGGTGCAATTCAAGTCGGCCCTCGCTTCATTCAAAGAAAGGCACTATCGGCACGTTTCGCGGATGGGCTATCAGTGGATCACCGTGGAGTTGATTGAACAGCTTAAGGTGGACTATGAGGAGGACCTTGAAGGCGACGAAGAGGACGAAGATGAAGCGTTGTAGAACATTAGCGAAGGCGACTGCAGCTTGAGCTCTGTTGAGGTATGCGCCAACACAACGACTTCGCAGCGTCTGCTTGGCTTCGCTTAGCCGTCGCTCTTGCAGACCGCAGCGACCGTCCGCTCCCCGCCCTGTACGTCGGGACCACATACCATGCTGCAGCGAGCTTGAAGGTCTGAGAAAGGGCTGCCAGCAGACCTTTGCCGCCCGGAATTCCGGGGGGCCGTGAAGCGGATGCTTCGGCCGTTTGGCGGTCCCCCCCGAGCGTGTCGAACTTATTCGGCCAAGATGTGAGTGATCAGGTCGTAAGTGGCTCGAACCCGCGCCTCGTTGGGGTAGTTGCGGTTGGCAAGGACGACGACGCCCAGATCCTCGCTTGGCACGATCGCGATGTACCCACCGAAGCCGTTCGTGGAACCTGTCTTGTTCAGGATGACCCTCCGATCGGGTGTCGTGTCCACCTCGTCCACAGGCTGAGGCTGGAGGATGAAGTCATACCCGTTCCCCTCCACCAGACGCTCTGGGTCGACAGGCCAAGGATAGGCCTCCCATATCATGGCCTGCGTGTACAGGCGGGTCTGGAACCGGCCCTCCTGCGTGGTGGCCACCGCCGTTTGAACTTCGGGCGAGGCAGTGCCGGTTCCAAGCTCGAGGTCGAGCAGCGTCAGCATGTCGCGAGCGGAGGATTTTACCCCGTACGCTTCATCGTCCAGCACGCCGGGCGTAACCCGGGTTGGCGCGTCTGTCTTGCGGTCATAGCCGAAGGCGTAGCGTCCCATCGCATCGGTGGGGACGTCGATCCACGTGCTCTTCAATCCGAGCGCCGGGAAGATAACCGTCTGGGACGCATCAGCATAGCTCATGCCCAGCACGCCCGCGGTGATGTGCCCCAATAGGCCGATGCTGATGTTGGAATAGCTGCGCGTACCGGGCTCGGGCGGTCGCCAACTCCGTAGCCAGTCGACCAGGCGATCTACATCTGCAACTTCGTCCGGCACCTGCAACGGGAGGCCGCCGGTATGGTGCGTCGCCAGATCGATCAGCGTCAGCTCTCCTGCAGGAGAACCTCGCAGGGAGGGAAGATAGTCGGCGACCGGCGCATCGAGCGACAGCGCGCCCCGCTCCTCTGCCAAGGCCGCCAGCGTCACGTTGAAGATCTTGCTGATCGAACCGAGCTCAAAAAGCGTGTCAGGGGTTACCGGCTGCTGATCTTCCCGTGAGGCCAAGCCTGTCTGATAGAAACTGTGCCGTCCGCCGTGGGTCACGCCCACCACCAGACCGGGAATGTCATGCTCCTCGATGACGCTCTCGAAGGCCGCGGCGGCGGCGCTCTCGAACGACGGCGTGGTGTCTTGCGCAAGCGCGGGCGTCAGCGCGCCCACCATGAGCAGGATGGAGAGGGGGGAAAGGTGCTTCATGTCCGGTCCTATGTGATCATCGGAGCCGGGATAGACCGCGCCGACTGCACGAGGCAGACGACAAAGGGTTGGACTGCACATAAGTAGATCTCATGCCAGATCGTCCCGACATCCCGCTGAACGCCCTGCGCACCTTCGAGGTGGCCGCTCGTCAGGGCAGCTTCACCCGCGCAGCCGTCGAACTGCGCGTCACCCAGGCCGCCGTCAGCCACCAGATCGCGCGGCTGGAGGATATGCTGGGCGTGATCCTGTTCCAGCGAACGCCGGGTGGCCTGATGCTGACGGATGCGGGTCAGGCGCTGTTCCCGGTGATGGAGCGCGGGCTGGACGACATCGCCCGCATGCTGGACCGGGTGGCGGCGGGGCAGGCGGGCGAAGTGCTCAACATCGGCGTGGTGACGACCTTTGCCGCGGGCTGGCTCATCCCCCGGCAGCAGGCATTCGGCCGCGCGCATCCCGGCATCACGTTGCGCCTGTCCACACACAACAACCGGGTGGAGATCGCGCGGGAGGGGCTGGACGCGGCGATCCGCTTCGGCGACGGCCAGTGGCCGGGGCTCGAGGCGCATCACATCATGGATGCCCCCATGACGCCATTCTGCGCTCCAGATCTGGGCCTGCGGGTTCCGTCAGACCTTCACCGGCACACGCTTCTGCGCAGCTATCGGGCGGATGAATGGCCGGCCTGGTTCGCGCAGACAGGTGAAAGCTGTCCTTCTCTGACGGGGCCCATCCTGGACAGTTCGATCGGGCTGGCGGACCTCGCCTCCGAGAGGTTCGGGATTGCCTTGCTGCCTGCGCCGATGTTCGAACGCCATGTTCGGGCGGGTCGGTTGACACGCCCCTTTGCCACCACCGTGACCCTGGGCAGCTACTGGCTGACCGTGCCCAAGGAGCGACGCATGACATCAGCATCACGGGCCTTGCTGGACTGGATGCGCGACGTGCTTCGTCAACCGCGTGCCCCTGAATGACAGCGACCGCTGCGAGCTGGCCGCAGCCCGAGGACGCGGAACATGGAGGGCCGCGATTTACGAGACGCGCCCGGGTTCACTGAACCTGAGTGAACCCGGAAATCTTGGCCAGACCGTGAACACGCGCCTTTTACAACACGCGCCTTTGACGGCAAATCAATGGCTTGGCTGGTGCCGCCCTTCTTTACACCGAGGATGTCGGGGGTTCGAGCCCCTCACCACCCACCATCAACGCAGATGACTTTCCGAACAGTTGCAGGGCGCGCTCGGGTCCGCAGCACCCATCCTGCTCACATCGCCCGTCGCGGGCCATCAGCCTTTCCGCACCGTGAGGCTTACGCCCAAGGCCGCATGGGTCACCAGAAATAATGGGGGGTGCGGGTGAGGAGTTCGGGGGTGCCTGCCGTCACGATCACGATGTCCTCGAAGAAGGCCGACCCCACGCCCTCGAGGGCGAGGAAGGCCTCGACGCCGAAGACCATGTTCTCCTCGACCACATCGCCCGGCAGCGACATGGCGGTCGAGATCCGCGGCTGCTCGAACGAGAGGCCGATCCCGTGGCCGTAGAAGGGGAAGTTCTTCATCAGCGGAGAGATCTCGCCGCCGAAGGCCTGTGTCATCCGGTCCCCCTCGGCCGCCACGTCAAGGAGACGCGCGCCGGGGCGCATCATGCCGATCAGCCGCTGGACGATGTCGTTGGTGGCCTCGATCAACCGCCGCTGATCGGCAGTGGGGGTGCCGCGCACCGCGGTGCGGCCGGGATCGAGATAATAGCCCTGGAAGAAGGCCGCATGGACCGTGCCGCGCACCATGTCGCCCACCGCCGGCGTGTCGGCGCTCGAGCCCGTGAGCGGGTTGCGGTAGTCATACTGCATCGTGTCGCCGTGGTTGGTGCCGATCGCCTGCACCCGCCCGCCGCGCGCCACGGTCACGCGGGCGGCCTCGCCGGCCGCCTCGCGCTCGGACAACCCCGACAGGAGGCCCTGCATCAGAACCGTGGTGGCCTCGGTCGCCGCCTCGCCCGCGATCCGGTAGCAGTCGAGTTCTTCCGCGCTCTTGATCCGGCGCAGGCTGCGGATCAGGTCATCGGCCTCGACCCATTCGATCCCCGGCGTCCGCGACACGAGCTGCTGGTAATATTTCACCGGGATGAACTGGGTCCCGCAGAGCGCGACGCGCCCGGTGACGCCGCGCGCCACCAGCGCTTCGGCCACACCGATGAACGGATGGTTGTGGCAGGCCACCCGGTCCACGGCGAGGAGATCCGCGCGTCCCTCGGGCTCGTCGATATGCAGCTCGGGCTCCTGCCCGCGGCGCAGGATCACCGCCGAGAAGGACCGCGCCGACCAGATCGTCGAATCGGTGCCCCCGCTGACCGAATAGTGGTTCGCCAGATAGAGCACGTCGCCGCAATTGTCGGTCGTCCCGCCGCCGCGCGAGAAGACGACAGCCGTCTCGAAGCCGCGCTCGGCCATCAGCGCCTCGGCCTTCTGCCAGCGGCGCTCGTACTCGGATCGGGAAAAATAACGGCTCATGGAGCTCCTCGCAGTCTCGCGCCGGGCCAGCTGCGCAAGGACTTGGCCTGATTTCAGTATACCGAGCGTATTCCGCGTTCGGCAAGGCTTGCGTTGCCGGGACTCGCCGGCACCCGAGGCGGGCACGGACCTGCCCGATCGTGCAGCACCGGTGCGCGAACTCTGCATCTTTCTTGACAGGTTCGTAAAAGACGGTTCCGAATGCCAGTGGTATACTGAATTTGCGTTTCCATGGCGACCGCTTCCCCCCACCACCGTCTGCATGAGCCTTGCCGACCTTCCGAAAGGACTGCCCGATGCGCGAAAGCCACATTCTTCCCGCCGCCCGAGGCGCAGCCTATGCGGTGCGGGCAGGCCAGTGCGCCACCATCCGCAACCCGCACGGGACGCAGGTCGTCGATACCTGGGCGCTGGCGCTCGACGATCCCTTTGACCATTCGGCGATGGAACATACGCGCTCGGTGAACAGCAATCTGTTCTTCGAGGCAGGTCAGCGGGTGATGTCCGTCCGCCGCCGACCGATGCTGACCATGATCGATGACACGACGCCGGGTCACCACGACACGCTGCTCTGCCCCTGCAGCGCCGAGATCTACCGCGAACTCGGCTGCACGGGGCACCACCGCAGCTGCACCGAGAACTTCCACGAGGCGATCGCCGCGCACGGTCTGTCGCTGCCCTTCACGCCCGCCTCGCTCAACCTGTTCATGAACGTGCCGGTGGCCTTCGACGGCAGCCTCGACCGGTTGCCGCCGCGCAGCCAGCCGGGCGACCGGGTGACCCTGCGCGCCGAGATGGATCTCCTCCTCGTGCTCTCGGCCTGCCCGCAGGATGTGACGCCGATCAACGGCAGCGCGCGCACGCCGCGCGACATCGAGGTCATCCTCCATGCAGAGGGAGAAGAGGCATGACGGAGGCCGCACCGCTTCTCCGCTTGCGCGAGATCCGCAAGAGTTTCGGCACCTTCGAGGTGCTCAAGGGCGTCTCGCTCGATGTGGCGCAGGGCGAGGTGGTCTCGATCATCGGCGCCTCGGGCTCGGGCAAATCCACCTTCCTGCGCTCCATCAACGTGATGGAGATGCCGCAGGCGGGCACCATGGATTTCGGCGACTTCCATTTCGACTTCCGCAAGGGGGCGGCTTCGCACCCGACCAAGGTCCAGCTGCAGAAGCTGCGCGCCGAAATCGGCATGGTGTTCCAGAGCTACAACCTCTGGCCGCACATGACCGTGCTGCAGAACGTGATCCACGCGCCGATGACGCTGCGCCGGACCCCGCGCGCGCAGGCGGTGGAAGAGGCCGAAGCCCTGCTGGCGCGGATCGGCCTCTACGAGAAGCGCGACAGCTATCCCGCGCGTCTCTCGGGCGGCCAGCAGCAGCGCGTGGCCATCGCGCGGGCGCTGGCGATGAAGCCGCGCCTCATGCTGTTCGACGAAGTGACCTCGGCGCTCGACCCCGAGCTCGTGCATGAGGTGCTGGTGCTGATGGCCTCGCTCGCCGCCGACGGCATGACCATGCTGCTCGTCACGCACGAGATCGCCTTCGCCCGCGACGTCTCGAGCCGCGTGCTCTTCTTCGATCAGGGCGTGATGGCCGAGCAGGGCCCGCCCGACCGGGTGCTGCGCAACCCAGAAAGCCCGCGGCTGCGGCAGTTCCTGCACCGCATCCTGCACGACGAAATGACCCGGACGACAGAGGATCAGGCATGAACGGCTCTCTTCTCCAGGATATCGCGGCCTACGGACCGGGCTTTCTCAAGGCCGCCTGGCTCGTCCTGTGGCTGACGCTGCTCACCATCCTCGTGAGCTGGGCCTGCGGCCTGCTGGCCGCGCTCGCCCAGCGGTCCGAGCTGCGTCTCGTGCGCGGCGCCGCCGCCTTCTACATCTGGTTCATCCGCGGCACGCCCGCCCTCATCCAGATCTTCATCATCTATTTCGGCCTGCCGCAGCTCGGCCTGCGCCTGTCGCCCTTCACCGCGGGCGTCATCGCGCTCGGCATCAACTCGGGCGCCTATGTGGCCGAGATCGTCCGCTCGGGCCTCTCGGCCATCCACCGCGGCCAGACCGAGAGCGCGCTGGCGCTGGGCTTCAGCCAGAGCCAGACCATGCGTACCATCGTGCTGCCGCAGGTCTTCCGCATCATCCTGCCCTCGATCACCAACGAGGCGATCTCGACGCTGAAGAACACGTCGCTTCTGTCCACGATCACGGTGGTCGAGCTCACGCTCTATGCCCAGACCCTGATCTCGGCGACCTTCCGGCCCTTCGACTTCTACATCGCCGTGGCCGTCATCTATCTTGTCCTCACCACGGTGCTCACCCAGATCGCGAACTGGGCCGAGCGGCGCTACGCAAGGCTGAGCTGACCCATGTCCGTCCTGCCCACCGATTCGCTCTCCACCCCCCGCTTCGTCGGCCTGCCGAGCTTCATGCGCCTGCCCATGGCCACGGAGCTTCAGGGGCTCGACGCCGCCATCGTCGGCCTGCCCTCGGATTCGGGCGCGCCCTTCCGCACCGGCGCGCGCTTCGCGCCGAACGCGCTGCGCGCCATGTCGGTGATGCTGCGCCCGATCAACCCCTACCGCGGCCACATCAACATCTTCGAGGTCCTGCGCGTGGCCGATGCGGGCGACGCGACCTGCGTGCCGGGCTACGAGATCGAGAGCCTCGCCGCGCTCGAACGGGCGCTCGACGCGGTGGTCGAGGCCGGCGCCGTGCCCTTCGGCATCGGGGGCGACCACTCGGTCTCGCTCGCCGGTCTCCGGGCGGTGGCCAAGCGTCACGGGCCGCTCGGCCTCGTGCATTTCGACAGCCACACCGACACCTGGGACAGCTACTTCGACGGCAAGCGCTACAGCGCCGGCACCATGTTCCGCCGGGCCATCGAGGAGGGCATCGTCGATCCCGCCCGCTCGATCCAGGTGGGGATGCGCGGCTCGCTGTTCCAGCCGGCCGATGTCAGCCAGTCGGTCGATCTCGGCCTCGAGGTCATCACCTGCGACGAGATGTTCGCGCTGGGACTGCCCGAGACCGCCCGCCGGATCGCCGCGCGCAGCGCAGGTCACCCGGCCTTCCTGAGCTTCGATCTCGATTTCGTGGATCCCGCCTATGCGCCCGGCGTCGAGACGCCCGAGTGCGGCGGCCCCACCGCGCGCGAGACGCTCTCGCTGCTGCGCAGCCTCCAGGGCCTCAACCTCGTCGGCTGCGACGTGGTCGAGCTCAATCCTTCCTATGACGGTCCGGGCCAGATCACCGCCCTGCTCGGGGCCACCGTCATGGCCGAGCTTCTGGCGATCCTCGCCGAGGCGCGGGTCCGCGAGCGGTCACGATAAGCAGCGTCCCAACAGAGAGAATAGATCATGACCCTGAAAGCCCTGGCGCTCGGCGCCGTCCTTGCCCTCCAGACCTTCGCCCCGGCCGCCTGGGCCGCCGACGAGCTGGAACTCCTCGTTCCCGGCCAGCTCAGCGCCGCGACCGAGGGCACCTATCCGCCCTTCTCGATGCGCGCCCCCGACGGCGAACTCGACGGGCTCGAGATCCGCGTGATGGGGGAGGTGGCCAAGCGGCTGAACCTCGAATATGTGCCGGTGCTGGTGAAATGGGAAAGCGTGCTGATCGGGCTCGAGGCCGATCAATATGACGTCATCAGCGTCGCCATGGACATCACCGAGGAACGGCAGCAGAAGGTCACCTTCGCCGATGGCTGGCTGGAATCCGGCGGCCGCGTGGTGGTGCGCACCGACAGCGACATCGCGGCGCCGGCCGATCTGAAGGGCCGTCCGGTGGGCGGGCTTGTGGCCTCGAACTGGACCAAGATCGCCGAAGAGCTGGGCGGCGAGGTCAAGGCCTACAAGGCCGAGTCCGATGCGATGCAGGATCTGGCCAACGGCAATGTCGATGCGATCATCACCGACGCGGTGGCCGCGGGCTATGCGATCAAGAACTCGAACCTGCCGCTGAAGATGCTCGACGAGCCGGTGAGCACGATCCAGAAGGGCTTCGCGATCAAGAAGGGCAAGCCGCACCTGACCGCCGCCATCAACAAGGCGCTGGGCGAGATGATCGCCGACGGCACCTATGCCAAGCTGACCTCCGAGCTCGTGGGCTATTCGCCCGCGCCGGCCGACCCGATCCGCAGCCTCGCCGACTGAGGCACGGCCCGCCATGTCGGGAAGGGCCGGCCTTCGGGCCGGCCCTTTCGCTTTGCGGCATAAGACCCTTCGCGTGCCCCGTGCTCTCCTGCCGCACGAGGGCCTCTCGACCCGGCCGGGACACGCGCCTGCGGGGGCCGCGGCGGAGGCGGGGCTTTCCTCGCCTCCGCTCCGGGTCAGGCGCCGTAGGGCACCCAGATCGTCTTGATCTGGGTCGCCCGGTCGAGCCAGCTCCGCCCGCAGGCCACGGCATCCGCGTTCCAGTCGAGCGCGCGCCCGCCGTTCGTCCAGACCTGCTTCAGGTTGCCCGCCGACAGCGCCTCGACCTCCGCCGCTCCCTTGGCCGATCCGTGATACCAGAGCCCGTCCACCGCATCGTGCTCGGCGAGCGTCCGGGCGAGGAGGTCGCGGTCGCCGGTGACGAGGTTCACCACGCCCCCGGGCAGATCCGACGTGTCGAAGATCTGGGTGAGCGGCTGCGCCAGCAGCGCCTGCGCGGGCGAGGGCACCGCCACCACGCGGTTGCCCGCAGCGATCAGCGGCAGGATCAGCGACATGAGCGACAGGAGCGGCGCCTCGTCGGGCGCAAGCACCCCCACCACCCCCAGCGGCTCCTTCACCGAGAGCGTCAGGTGGCGCGGCTTCGTCGCATGGATGCGGCCATCGTCCTTGTCGGCCATGCCGGCATAGAAGAACACCCGCTCGATGAGGCTGCGCACCTCCGCTGCGGCCTCGGATCTGCCGGCGCCGCCCTGCACGAGGGCCGCCGCAAGATCCTCGGCGCGGGCGGCGATGTTCTCGGCAAGGAAGAACAGCACCTGCGCCCGGCCATGGGCGCTGGCGGCCCAGCCCTTGGCCTTCAGCGCGGCCTCGACGGCGTTGCGGATGTCCTTGCGCCCCGACACGGGCGCGAGGCCCAGGGCCTCGCCCTTCGGCCCGCGCACCACATAGCTCGCGCCGCCGTCGGGCCGGACCTGCGCGCCGCCGATGTAGTTCTTCATCGTGCGGTCGATCAGTCCGGTCAGGCTGCCGCCCGTGCCGGTATGGGCGGTGAAATCCACGGGCGCCACCAGCGCCTCGGGGCCGCGCGGCGTGCGCGGGCGCAGATAGGCGCCGAGACCCTCGCGCGCGCCCTCGCGCCCGAAGCCGCTCTCCTTCATGCCGCCGAAGGGCGCGCCCGCATCGAAGAGGTTCGAGGCGTTGATCCAGACCACGCCCGCGCGGATCCGCGCGGCAAGCTCGGTCGCGGCATTGATATTCTCGGACCAGACCGAGGCCGCAAGCCCGTAGGGCGTGTTGTTGGCCAGCGCCACCGCCTCGTCGACGGTGCGGAAGGTGGTCGTGACCGCGATCGGGCCGAAGATCTCGACCTGCGCGACGGTGGCCGCGGGCTCGGTGTCGGCGAAGAAGCCGGGCGCCACGAAATGGCCCGCCGCGGGCAGCGGGCAGGCCGCCTGCTCGAGCCGGTAGCCCTCGCGCGCCGCGCCCGCGATCAGCTCCTCGATCCGGGCCTTCTGGCGCGCCGAGACGATGGCGCCCATGTCGGTGGATTTGTCGAGCGGGTCGCCCACGCGGATCTTCTCCATCCGCGCCCGGAGCTTGGCGAGGAATCGCTCGGCGATCCCCTCCTGCAGCAGAAGCCGCGAGCCCGCGCAGCAGACCTCGCCCTGGTTGAACCAGACGCCCTCCACCACCCCTTCGACGGCCGCATCGAGATCGGCATCGGCGCAGACCACGAAGGGCGACTTGCCGCCGAGTTCGAGCGTCAGGCTCTTGCCGCTGCCGGCCGTCGCGCGCCGGATCTCGCGGCCGACGGCGGTCGAGCCGGTGAAGGCCACCTTCGCCACGCCCGGATGGCGGACGAGAAGCGCGCCGGTCTCGGCCCCGCCATGGACGATGTTGACCACGCCCCTGGGCAGGCCGATCTCCTCCAGCATCTCGGCGAAGGCCACCGCGGTCAGCGGCGTGAGATCGGCGGGCTTCAGCACCACCGTGTTGCCCGCCGCCAGCGCCGGCGCGATCTTCCACGCCAGCATCAGCATCGGGAAGTTCCAGGGGATCACCTGACCGCAGACGCCGAGCGGCTCGTGGCCCGGAAACTCCTCGCCCAGCACCGCGGCCCAGCCCGCATGGTGGTAGAAGTGGCGGATGGCGAGCGGCACGTCGGCGGTGCGGGTCTCGCGGATGGCCTTGCCGTTGTCGAGCGTCTCGATGACCGAGAAGAACCGCTCGCGCTTCTGCAGGCCGCGGGCGATGGCATAGAGGTAGCGCGCCCGCTCGAAGCCCGGAAGCTGCGACCAGCCGGAGAAGGCCGCGCGGGCCGCCGCCACGGCGGCCTCGATCTCGGCCTCACCCGCCGCGGGGATCCGGGCGAGGATCTCGCCCGTGGCCGGGTTCTCGACCTCGATGGCGGCCGTCTCGGCGCCTGTGAAGGCGCCGTCGATGTAATGTCCGAGAGCATGGCCGCGCGCCGCCAGCCAGGCCTTCGCATCCGTCGCGGCCTCGGGCGCAGGGCCGTAATCCATGCTTTCCATGATGTCCTTGATGCTCATGTCTCAGGCCTTCAGCTCAGGGCGTGGTGGTCGGCGCTGGCATAGCGCCCCGTGACGTGGTGCTCGAGTTGCCGCTCGATGTCGCCGAGCAGCGTCGAGGCGCCGATGCGGAAGAGGTCGGGCCTGAGCCACGGCTGGCCCAGCTCCTCCTTCATCAGCGCGAGCCAAGCCAGCGCGTCCTTGGCCGCGCGCAGGCCCCCGGCGGGCTTGAAGCCGATCCGATAGCCCGTCCGCTCGCCATAGTCCCTCAGCGCCCGCAGCATGGTGAGCGAGACGGGCAGGGTGGCATTCTCGGTCTCCTTGCCGGTCGAGGTCTTGATGAAGTCGGACCCCGCCTGCATCGCGACCATCGAGGCGCGGTAGACGTTCGTCAGCGTGCCGAGCTCGCCCGTGGCGAGGATCGCCTTCATGTGCGCCTCGCCGCAGGCGGCCCGCATGGCCGCGACCTCGTCGTAGAGCGCCTGCCAGTTGCCCAGCAGAACATGTTCGCGGGTGATGACGATGTCGATCTCGGAGGCGCCCGCCTCGACGGCATAGGTGATCTCGGCCAGCCGCTGCGACAGCGGCGTCAGGCCGGCGGGAAAGCCCGTGGCGACCGAGGCCACCGGAATGCCCGAGCCCTGAAGGGCCGCGACCGCATGGGGCACCATCGTCGGATAGACGCAGACTGCCCCCGTGGTCAGGCCGATGTCGCCCACGCCCATCGCCTCCAGGAGGTCCGGCCGCACGGGCTGGCGCGCCTTGGCGCAGAGACGGCGCACCTTGCCCGGCGTGTCGTCGCCCGACAGGGTGGTCAGGTCGATGCACTGGATCGCGCGCAGGAGCCAGGCGGCCTGATGATCCTTCTTGACCGAGCGGCTGCCCGAGATCGTGGTCGCGCGGCGCTCGGCCGCGGTGCGGTTCACCTGCATCTCCTCGAACCAGTCGGGGGCGAAGGGCGTGCCGGGGTTGCGGGGGTGGCTGTCGGGCATGGCGTGGGCCTTCATGCGGATGGGGGGAGCGCGCGGCAGAAGGCCTCGAAGGCCTCCGGCGTGGCGTAGGATTTCTGGGTGCCGCGCCCCGTCACGGAATGGGCGGCATAGCGCGCGGCGTGGGCCAGCGCGCCCTCCACCTCGCCGGTCGCGGCGAGGAAATGGGCGAAGGCGCCGATGAAGGCATCGCCCGCGCCGGTCGTGTCGACGGGCGTCACCCGGACCGGGGCGATGGGCACCACGCCCGCGCGGGTCACCAGCCGGGCGCCGCGCCCGCCCAGCGTCACGATCACCGTGCCGATGCCGCGCTCGATCAGGCTCAGGGCGGCGGCCGCGATCTCCTCCTCGCTGCCGGTGGGCAGGCCCGAGATCAGCGCAAGCTCGCTCTCGTTCGGCACGAGGAAGCTCAGGTCGCGCAGGTCATCCACATTCAGGTCGGCCGCGGCCGGGGCGGGGTTCAGGATGGTGCGCACGCCCCATTCCGCCGCCCGCCGCACGGTATGGATCACCGTCTCGCGCGGGACCTCCATCTGCATCAGGATCAGGTCGGCCGCGCGCAGCGTCTCTTCGGCCGTATCCACATCGGCGGGCAAAAGGTCGGCATTCGCGCCCTTCACGATCAGGATCGAATTCTCGCCCGACGCCTCGACGAAGATCGGCGCCACGCCCGAGGACTTGCCCGCCACCGTCTCCACATGGCGGATGTCGATGCCGTGCTGGGCGAGGTTGCGGCGGGTGTTCTCGCCGAAGATGTCGTCGCCGACCTTCGTCACCATGCTGACCGCGCTGCCGAGCTTTGCGGCGGCCACCGCCTGATTGGCGCCCTTGCCGCCGCAGCCGATCTCGAAGTCGGGCGCCTCGATCGTCTCGCCGGGCGCGGGCATCCGGGTGATGTAGGTCACCAGATCGACCATGTTGGAGCCGACGACCGCGATGCGGCCGGGTTTCGATGCGGTCATGGCTCAGCCCTTTCGCATGGTGTCGATGTCGGCGCGCGCCGCGGCCACCTCGGTCGGCCCGAGCCAGCCCAGCGTCACCGGGAAGCGGGCGCTTTCGCCCGGCCCGAGCAGCCGGACATGGCCCTTGGCCTTCTCGGCCGTGTAGCCCTCGGGCTCGCAGGTCGAGGGCAGCGCGAAGGCCGCCACCTGCGCATCGCCGTCGTTCAGGATCCAGCGGACGCAGAAGGGCAGGTCCTCGGGCCGCCAGGCGACCGAGAAGGCGCCGCCCGCCGGCAGCTCCATCAGCATCCGGGTGCGGCCCCGGGCGTCGGTGCCGGGGTCGCGGATGTAGAAGACCTGCTCGGGCGCATAGAGGTCGGGCTCGGTCAGCCGCTCCATCCGCGCAGGGTTCACGGCCAGATCCTCCAGCAGCGCGAGGAACTCGGGCGTGGGGGTGACGTGGCCCGGCACCGCGCGGCGCACCTCGGTGCGCTCGGGGGTGAAGGGCGCGGCCTGCACGATCCGCCCGCCGGTCACGAAGTCGAAATTGGCGTGGAGCATGTACATGAGCTCCATCGGATGGGCCGAGCGGTTCTCGACCGCCATCTCGACCGCGATCAGCGCATCCTCGGCATGGAGCCGCACCCGCGGCGTGGCGCGGTAGTTCGGCCCGAAGCCCACCACATGATCGCGGTGCCCGCCGAGCTCGACGAAGGGGCCCTGCCCATCGGTGCCGAAGATCAGATGGGCGCTGTCCATGGCCGCCACCGGCATCTCGCCATGCAGCGGATGATCGTCCTGCGGACCGGGGGTGCCGTTGCGCAGCAGGCCCGCATGATAGGCGAAGGCGCCGTAGGTCTCGAGGATCGAGCCGCCCGCGCGGGGGCCGTCGAAGGCATTGCCCATGGTCAGGCGGCGCCCGTCGAACTCGGCGTCCCAGATCATCTGCCCGAGGAAGGGCAGGAGCGTCACCGCGCCCCGCGCATTCGTCAGCCGCAGCGCCTCGACGCCCGACGGATAGCGGAAGGCCGTGGCGGTGAAGCCCGCGCCGCTGGCGATGGGCCGCTCGCCCCGGTCGGGGAAGGCGTCGCGGGGCAGGGGTATATGGATCTCGGTCATTTCCGCGACCTCAGGTAGTTGATGGCGATGACGATGACGAGGAAGGCGCCCCAGACGGCATCGATCAGGAAGTTCGATACCCGCATGATCTGGAGACCCGACGAGAGCAGCATCAGCGCCACGAGCGCGAGCAGCACGCCCAGCACCCGGCCCTTGCCGCCGGCGGGATTGGTGCCGCCCAGCACCGCGATCAGCACCGCCTGCAGCAGGTAGGAGGCGCCGAAATCCGCCTTGGCCGAGTTGGTCCGCCCCGAGAGCAGCACGCCCGCCACGGCCGCGAGCATCCCCGTCAGCATGTAGCTGTAGAGGATCATCCGGCCCGAGCGGATGCCCGCGAAGATCGCGGCGCGCGGGTTGGTGCCCATGAGCATCAGGTTCACGCCGAGCGTGGTGCGGGCGAGCAGCAGCGCCACCAGCCCCGCGACCACGATCAGCACCCAGAGCGGCGTGGCGAGCCCGAGGATCTTGCCCGCCCCGATCCAGGCCCAGGTCTCGGGAAAGCCCGTGATGGCGGGGCCGCCGGTCAGCACGAGCGCGAGGCCCGCGAAGATCTGCCCGGTGCCGAGCGTGGCAAGGATCGGGATGATGCGGAGCCGTGCGATCAGCACGCCGTTCAGCCCGCCCGCGGCCAGCCCCACCACGAGCGCGATCAGGACCGCCGCCGCCGTATGGAGGACGAGCCCCGCGCCGCCCGCGGCTGTGGCTTCGCTCACGGCCGGGATGCGGAAATAGACCCCCGCCACGATGGCCGCGAGGTTCGCCACCCCCACGATCGAGAGGTCGATCCCCCCGGTCAGCATCGCGATCATCATGGCGACCGAGAGGATGCCCAGCTCGGGCGCGATATAGGTGAGCGACTCGAAATTGTAGTAGCGCAGGAACTTGTCGGGGTTCAGCGCGGTCATCGCGACGAAGATCAGCAGCGTGATGACGATGAGCTGCGCCACCGCCGCATCGCGCCCGAGAAGGCGGCTCAGCAGGGGGCGGGTTTCGGTGTTCGAGGCCATGGCGTTCCCCCCTCAGGCCAGCTTCTTGCGGTCGCGCCAGGCGGTGATGGCGGTCGCGGCGACGATGATGAGGCCCACGACCACCCGCTGCCAGGTCGTGTCCACCTTCAGCAGGATCAGCGAGTTCTTGACCATCACCAGCATGAACACCCCGATCAGCGTGCCCGCGACCGAGCCGCGGCCGCCGAAGATCGAGGCGCCGCCCAGCACCACGGCCGCGATCACGTCGAGCTCGAGCCCCTGGAAATCGCGCGGGTTGGCCTGCCAGATCATCGAGGTGTGGAGCATCCCGGCAAAGCCCGCGAGCAGCCCCGCGAGGCAATAGACGAACCAGATCGTCCGGCGGGTGTTGAAGCCCGCCCGGCGCGCCGATTCCGCATCCGTGCCGTAGGCATAGACCGAGCGGCCGATCATCGTGTGCCGCAGCACCAGATGCATGACGAGCGCGATGCCGAGATAGACCAGCACCATCGAGGTCAGCCCGTAGGTCGCCCCGTTCGCGGCCTCGACCGTCATCAGGTCGTGGCGGCCGAACTCGATCAGCTCCTTCGGCATCTTGTTGATATTGACGATGGAGCTGCCCAGAAGCCCCAGCACGAGTCCGCGCACGATCGAGGCGGTGCCGAGCGTCACGATCAGCGGGATCATCCGGAAGCGCTCGATGATGAAGGCGTTGAAGCCTCCGAGCACGAGTCCGATCGCGGCCGCGGCGAGGAAGGGAATGAACACCCCGTCGTAGTTCAGCTCGACCATGGCGCGCACGACGATATAGAGCGCCGCCACCGCGATGGCCGGAAACGACACGTCGATGCCGCCCGAGATCATCACGAGCAGCACGCCCAGGGCCATGATGCCGATGACGACGTTCGATTTCGCCAGGCTGAAGAGGTTGTCCAGCCCCCAGAAGGCCGGGTTCACGAGACCGATCAGCACCATCGCGGCCAGAAGCACGAGGGCGATCACGAATTCGGTGGAATGCAGGATCTTCATCGGACCGCTCAGTTCAAGGTCTTGAGGGCATCGTTGATCCGGTCCTCGGTCATCCCGGACCCGTCCAGATCGGCGACGAAGCGTCCACGGTGCATGACGTGGATGCGGTTGCAGTTGGTGACGAGCTCGGGCACGTCGTCCGAGATCATCAGCACGCCCAGCCCCTCGCGCTGCGCGAGGTCGCGGATGATGCGGTGGATCGTGGCCTTCGAGCCCACGTCCACGCCCACCGTGGGCCCGTTCAGGATCAGGACGCGCGCGCCGGTCAGGAGCCAGCGGCCGAGCATCACCCGCTGCGCATTGCCGCCCGACAGGTTGCCCACCGCCGTCTCGGGCGAGGGGGCCGCGATTTGCATGTCGCGGAACATCCCGAGCGTCTTCTCGCGCACGGCGCGCGTGTCGAGGAAGGGCCCGCGGCGCAGCCGCTCGAGGATCGAGACCACGAGGTTGCGCTCGATCGACTGCGGCAGGAACAGCCCCTCGGTCAGCCGGTCCTCGGGCACATAGGCGATGCCCAAGGCAATGGCCTCCTGCACCGAGCGGGGATGGATCTCGCGGCCCTCGAGCCGGAGGGTGCCGGTCATCGCGGGCTCCATGCCGAACAGCGCGCGGGCAAGCTCGGTGCGCCCCGAGCCGATCAGGCCCGAGATGCCCACGATCTCGCCGGGGCGGAGCGACAGGTCGATGTCCTGCACGCTGCCCGGCACCGAGAGCTTCCGGACCTCGAGCAGCGGCGGGCCCGGCGGCAGCGTGGGGCGGTAGGGGTCGTCGGTGAGCGAGAGGCCCGTCATCGCATGGGTGATCGCCGCCTCGTCGAAGTCGGACATCGGCCCCTCGGCCACCTTGCGGCCGTTGCGGAAGACGGTGAGCCGCTCGGAAATCTCCAGCATCTCGCGCATCTTGTGGCTGACGAACAGGACGGCGATGCCCTGCGCCTGCAGATCGCGCACGATGGCGAACAGCGCATCGACCTCGTGGCGGGTGAGGGCGGTGGTGGGCTCGTCCATGATGATGAGCCGGGCCTTGGCAAGGATCGCACGCGCGATGGCCACCACCTGCCGGCCCGAGGTGGGCAGCGTCCCCACTTCGGCGTCAGGGTCGATGTCGACGCCGAGCCGGGCCAGCACCTCGACCGCCATCGTCCGGGCGCGGCGCCAGTCCATCCGGCGGCGCCCCTCGAGCACATAGGTGTTGAGCGCGAGGTTCTCCGCCACGGTGAGATTCCCGAACAGCGAGAAATCCTGATAGATCACCTGCACCCCGTGCTGGACGGCGCGGATCGGGTCGAGCCGGCCCACGGGGCGGCCGTCGATCAGGATCTCGCCCTCCTCGGGCGTGTAGATCCCGGACATCACCTTGATGACGGTGGATTTTCCCGAGCCGTTCTCGCCGGCCAGGCAATGGATCTCGCCGGGGCGGATCGCCAGCGACACGCCGTCGAGCGCACGCACGCCGCCGAAGCGCTTGCCGATGTTTCTCAGCTCGATGAGGGTGTCCGACATGGCCTGCCCGTGCTGGAAAGGAGAGAGGAGGAAGGGGCCCCGGCGGGCCCCTTCGCGACGGATCCGGTCAGGCGAACCCGATCAGAAGTCGTAGTCGGCCATGTTGTCCTTGGTCACGCCGACCCAGCCTGCGCCATAGAGCAGATGCGGGTTGGCCGCGTCCGGCGCGGTCAGCTCCTCGTAGCCCGCGAGGCCGAGGTTCAGGCCCGGCTTGATCTCGTCCTTCTTGCCCTCGAGGGCCGCCACGGCCAGCATGTTCATCGCATAGCCCGCGACCGCCGGATCCCAGAACTGGATATACTGGATGTCGCCGTTCTGCAGATATTCGCCCGCGACCGACGGCAGGCCCGTGCCCGCGAAGAAGACCTTGTCCTTCAGCCCGCTCTCGGCGATCAGGCGACCGGCCCCGGCCGAGGTCGGCATCGGCGCGCCGAGGATCCCCGTGATGTCGGGATAGGTGGTCATCGCTTCCTTGAGCTTGGTATAGTCGATGGCCGCGTCGTCGGCGGTCTCCAGACGGTCGCCCACGAGGCTCATCTCGGGGTAATGCTCCTTCTGGTAGGCCACCGCGCCGTCGATCCATTCCATCTGGCTCTTCGAGGTGAGCGAGCCGACGGTGGCGACGTATTTGCCCTTCTCGCCCATGGATTTGGCGAGTTCCTTCATCAGGTTCGCGCCATAGGCGAGGTTGTCGAAGGCCTCGAGGTCGAAGTCGGTGTTCTGGATGTTCGACGCCTCGTGGGTGATGACCACGATGCCCCGGTCGCGCGCCTTCTTCAGCACGGGCTCCACCGCCTCGACCGAGAAGGGCACCACGCAGATCGCATCCACGCCCTGCGCGATCAGGTTCTCGATCAGCTGCACCTGCGCCGCCGCGTCGGCCTGGCTCGGGCCCACCATCCAGACGTCGTGGCCGGTGTCCTTCTGGAACTGGGTGATCCCGTCGCGCATCCGGTCGAACCAGGCGATGCCGTCCACCTTCACGACGGTGGCGATGGAATATTCCTTGCCGTCCTTCGTCGCGATCAGGTCCTTGTTGACCTTGGACACGTCGACGATGTCCTGAGCCACGGCGGGGGCCGCCAGAACCGACAGCGCCAGCGCCGCTGACGTCAGCATGATCTTCATCCGATTTCCTCCCTCGGAACAGACGGCGCCGATCCTCCTCGCGCCCCCTGCAGTTGCCTATATTGATCGAATCTCGTCAATATGATCTTATTCATTCAAAACCTGGGCTGGCCTGTCAATGTCTAGTTTGATGTGCCATGGCGGCGGCCTACCGGAGGTGCGAGTGGCAAGACCATCAGGCAGGGCAGAGCGGATCGCGGCGCTGGGCGAACTGTGCCGGGCGGGCTCGATCGTCCATATCGGCGAGGCGGCGCGCCAGATCGGCGCCTCCGAGATCACCATCCGGCGCGATCTGAGCGTGGGCGCAGGGGGGCTCGTCTGCCTCGGCGGCTATGTTATGCGCGCCTCCGAAGGGGCCGAGGGCTATTCGCTCACCGCGGCCGAAGCCTCCGAGGCGGGCGCCAAGGAGGCGCTCGCGGTGCGGGCGGCGGCGCTGATCGAGCCGGGCGACACGGTCTTTCTCGATTGCGGCACGACCACGCCCTATCTCGCCGCGCGGGTGCCGCAGAATGCGCGGGTGACGGTGGTGACGCAGGCGCTCAACATCGCCGAAACGGTGGCGCGGTTGACAGGTGTCAACCTGATCCTGCTGGCGGGGATCTACCACCCCGAGACGGCGAGCTTCTCCTCCGAGGAGGCGGTGGCGATGCTCGGGCGGATCAACATCACCAAGGGCTTCTTCTCGGCCGCGGGCGTGCATGAGACCGAGGGCGTGACCTGCTTCCACTTCCACGAGGTGCCGGTCAAGCGCGCGGCGCTGGCGCGGTCCCGCCAGCCCTATCTGGTCTGCGACGGCTCGAAATGGGGCCGGCTGCGCCCCGCGACCTATGCGCGGCTCGAGGAATTCGAGGGCTGGATCGGCGCGCCGGACCGGGCGGCCTGATCGCCCCTCCGCGGTCGGTCGACCCGCGGAGGGGCGGCGCAGTCAGCCTGCGCTGCCTTCCAGCTTGTCCTGCGTCCGGGTCTCGAAGTCGCCCGCTTCGTGACGCTCGTGCAGCTGCTCGGACAGAGGCCCCGAGGTCCGGTTCACCATGCGCCCGCGCTTGACCCCCGGCCGGGCGAGCAGCTGGTTGGCCCAGCGGTTCACATGGGCATATTCATGGGCGGAGAGGAACCGCGCGGCATCGCCATAGAGCGCGCCCGTCACCAGCCCGCCATACCAGGGCCAGACCGCCATGTCGGCGATCGTGTAGTCCGAGCCTGCGAGGAACTCGTTCTCGGCCAGCCGCCGGTCGAGCACATCGAGCTGGCGCTTGGCCTCCATCGCATAGCGGTCGATGGCATATTTGATCTTCACCGGCGCATAGGCATAGAAATGGCCGAAGCCGCCGCCGAGGAAGGGCGCCGAGCCCATCTGCCAGAAGAGCCAGGACAGGGTCTCGGCCCGCGCGGCGCCGCCCGAGGGCAGGAAGGCGCCGAACTTCTCGGCCAGATGCACGAGGATGGCGCCGGATTCGAAGATATGCACGGGCTCCGCGCCCGAGCGGTCGACGAGGGCCGGGATCTTCGAGTTCGGATTGACGGCGACGAAGCCCGAGCCGAACTGGTCGCCCTTGCCGATCTCGATCAGCCAGGCGTCGTAGTCGGCGCCCTCATGCCCGGCCTCGAGCAGCTCCTCGAACAGGATCGTCACCTTCTGCCCGTTCGGCGTGCCCTGCGAATAGAGCTGGAACGGATGGCGGCCCACCGGCAGCTCGCGCTCATGCGTGGCCCCGGCCGTGGGCCGGTTGATGTTGGCGAAGCGCCCGCCGTTGCCCTGTTCCCAGGTCCAGACCTCCGGGGGCGTGTAATCCGTCTGGTCGCTCATGCTAGCTCCTGCGCTGTCGGGGGTCGAGGAGGGGCGCTGCCGTCGAGGCGCGCGGTCCTCGGAGAAGGCCGATCCTTGCGCAGCTTGACGGCAGGTGCAACCTCGTCGGGCATCGCCCGAGATCTGCCTCCGGGGAACCGAGCGCGGGCGGTGGGGACCCCGGGGCTCGGTCGTCCGGCGCGGGGCCTTCCGTCAGTGGAGCAGCGCCCCCGGCGGGATCCAGTAGTCGGCGGGATCGCTCAGCGGCTGTTCGCCCAACCGCGCGAGCGTCTGGGGATCGTGGCATCTCTCGCTGAGAAGCTCCGCCATCTCGGCCGGATCCTCCTCGAGCAGCCAGCCCGCGAATTCCGCCGGCTTCAGGTCGCTGAAGATCTCCGCATGGCGCTCGGAGGGCGCATGCCATGCCGCGAGCGCCATGAAGGCCGCCGCGCGCCGCTGGTTGCCCGCCCCGAGGAGCGGCTCCACCAGTTTCACGCCGGTCTGGCCCTCGAGGAGCAGCGCCGTCCGGAGCGCCCATCCTGCGAAGGGTCGGGGGGCGGAGGCGGCGGCGGGAGCCGCGGAATTGGCTGTCGGATCGCTTTGCATGGGACTGTCACCGGCTGAAGGTACTGGGCGGAAGGCGAGCGCCCCTCCTTGTCGCATCCGCCTGCAGCGGTGGAAATATGGACAGGAGTCGGGTGCGCTCATCCGTTGGACGGTGCCACTGCCCATGCTCATCCGAGCGGATGGATCGGGGCGCAGCATAAGCATGGCGAAGGTGCCCTTCGGGCCCTGCCACGGCGCCGCGCCGGTCTTGCCGAAAGGCCCCGGTGCGCGGGGCCGGGCGACGTGGCCAGCTGATCCCGCCGGCGCGGCGCCCCATCCTGCCGCTGCCGGCCCGTCTCCGGCGCTTTCGAACAGGTTTTCTTCTGGCGCGACCTTCGGGGGGCGACCTCGATGCCGCCCCGGCTGACGCGGAGGAGATCTGTTCGCCCTTGCACAAGTCTCGCGCGCCGGCGCGCGTTGCTTGCGGATCGGTCTAATGCCATGTGATTGGCCACAGCCAACAGAGGTATCCGCCATGACCACCATCCTCCGCATCGACAGTTCCATCAAGGGCGAGGCTGCCGTCTCGCGCCGTCTCACCCAGCGCATCCTCGACCGGCTTCTGGAAGCGCATCCCGATGCGACGGTCGTCTCGCGAGACCTCGCCCAGGGCATCCGTCAGATCGACGGCCCGTGGCTCGGCTCGGTCTTCACCGCGCCCGAGCAGCGCACCGCCGATCAGCAGGAGATCGCCCGCACCGCCGGCGCCGTGATGGCCGAGGTGAAGGAAGCCGATATTCTGGTGATCGCGCTGCCGGTCTACAACTTCGGCGCCCCCGCGCAGCTCAAGAGCTGGGTCGACCATATCGCCCGCCGCGGCGAGAGCTTCGTCTATACCGAGACCGGCCCCGTCGGCCTGCTCACCGGCAAGCGTGCCATCGTGGCCTTCACCTCGGACGGCACGCCGCTGGGGTCCGAGCTCGATCATGCCTCGGGCTGGCTGCGGCAGGTGCTGGGTTTCGTGGGCATCACCGATGTGGACTTCGTGGCGGCCGACCGCATGGTCTTCGGCGCCGACGAGGCCATGGCCCGGGCCGAGGCCGCCGTGGCAGCCCTCGCCGCCTGATCCGACCGACAGACCGACGATGCAGACCGCGCCCCCTCGGGCGCGGTTTTTTCATGGGCCGCGGCAGGCAGCGCCACCGCCCGTCCCGGCCGAGCCGCCGGTGCCGTCCGGCCACTCCGGCCTTGAGCGGCGTGCGGGCCAAATTGTGGCGGCAATGTGGCGGCCCGGTTCGCCATTCGCGCGAAACCCTGCCCCCTGATGCGGTTGCAGGGCTTGCCTGCGCGTCCGGGCCGTCGGTTCCGTCTCCAAATTGCCGGGGTTGCGGTCAATTTGGATCACATTCCCCCGCCATCACTGAAGTCCTATGCGGATGGCGAGACGGCCGGTCCCGCCTCGGGCGTGGACCGACGGGTCGCCCGACTGCGGAGATGGCCCGGCTGCGGAGATGGAGTGTGCGCGATTTCGCCGAGAAGACCGAGCCTGTCTCTCCCCTCGGGCGGCCGGCGTTCGAGGAGCTGGAGAGCTACCGGGCGAGCCTCGGCCGCATCCGCGAGGCCCTGCTGGAGCTCGCGAGCGATGCCACGCCCGCGCTGCGCACCGACCTCGACCGGATCGTCGAGCGGATCGACGCGTTCGAACCTTCGGTGAGCCTGCTCGGTCAGGTGAAGGCCGGCAAGAGCACGCTGCTCAACGCGCTGATCGGGCGGCCGGGCTTCCTTCCGGCGGATGTGAACCCCTGGACCTCGGTCATCACCAACGTCCACCTGAATTCGCCACGCCGCCCGCTTAAGACGCGCGCGCTGTTCCGCTTCTTCGATGCGCTGGAGTGGGAGCGGCTGGCCCTCACCGGCGGGCGGCTCGGCGAGATGGCGCGGCGCGCCGGCTTCACCGACGAGGCCGAGGAGGTGCGGGCGCAGGTGATGCGGATGCGCCGGGCGACGGAGGCCCGGCTCGGCTCCGCCTTCGAGACGCTGCTCGGCAGCAGCCATGCCTTCCCCGACCTCCGTTCCGAGATCATCGACCGCTACATCTGCTACGGCGACCCGGCCGAGGCCTCTGCGGGCGGGCAGGGCTTCTATGCCGACCTCACCCGCACGGCCGATCTCTATCTCGATCTGCCGGGCTATCCGCAGAACCTGTGCCTGCGCGATACCCCCGGCGTGAACGACACGGTCCTGATGCGCGAGCAGATCACGCTCAACGCCATCAGCGAAAGCCCTGTCTGCGTGATCGTCCTCTCGGCGCATCAGGCGCTGACGACGATGGACATGGCGCTTCTGCGCATCATCGGCAATGTCGAGGCGCGCGAGGTTCTGCTCTTCGTCAACCGGATCGACGAGCTGGCCGATCCGGCCGCGCAGTGCCGCGAGATCGAGACCGCGATGCGCCGCACGCTTGCGGCGGCGGAGGTGGGCGCGGGCCTTACCATCCTCTTCGGCAGCGCGCTCTGGGCCGTGCGCGCGCTCGAGGACCGCTGCGAGACGCTTCCGGCGGCCAGCCGCGCGGCGCTGCGTCTCTGGGCGGCCGAGCAGGGGCTGCGCGAGGAGGGGGACCTCTGCCGCATGGCCTTCGAGGCCTCCGGCGTGCCGAAACTGCGCGCGGCCATCGCGCGCCGCGTGGTCGAGGGGCCCGGACAGGCGATGCTGGCCGACATCCGGGCCGAGACCGGCAATGTCATCTCGGAGGTGGAGACGGTCGATGTGGTGGCGCGCAGCCAGCCCGCGCGGCGGGTGGACCGCGCCGGCATCGAGGCGCGCGCGGCCGAGGTGGCAAGGCTCTGCGAGACCCGTCTTGCGGCGCGGCTGGCCGAGGCTGCGGCGGCCCTCTCGGATCGGCTCGGCCGGGCGCAGGAGCAGTTCGTCGAGGGGGCGGTCGCGGCCCTCGCCGCGCATATCGCGGCCTGTGGCGACGGCGAGGGCTGGCGCTGCGATCCGACCGCGCTGCGGATGATGATCCGCTCGGCCTATCTCGCGGCGGCCAAGGCCGGGCGCGACGCGCTGGCCGACTGCACCGCCGAGGCGGCCGAGGGCTACGGGCGGATCCTCTGCGGCGACCTTGCCGTGCCCGAGGGCAGCGTGGCCTTCCATCTGCCCCAGGGGCCGGTGCCGCAGGCGCCGGGGCCGATCGCGCAGGCGATCGCGCTCGACATGCAGACCGCGTGGTGGCGGCGGTTCTTCCAGCGCCGCGCCGCCCCCCAAGAGCTGGCGAGCCGCTACCGCGCGCTGATCGCCGACGAGACTCGGCCCATGATCGAGGCGGTCGCAAAGGAAGAATTTACCCTCTTCTGCGATGCCCTGTCCGAGGCCGCCCGTGCCTTCTGCACGCGGCAGGCGGGGTTCGTGACGGCGGTGCTGGACGCGATGGAGCGTCCGGCGACGGATGAGATGGCGCAAAGGGGAGCGGCATGAACCTGCCTCTGGAACTGTCCGAGGTCGTGGGAGAGACGGCGGCCGTTCAGGCGGCGCGACCGCGCATCCTCGTGGCGGGCGAGTTCAGCTCGGGCAAGACGAGCCTTGTGAACGCGCTTCTGGGCGAGGATCTGCTGCCCGCGTCGGTCACCTCGACGGCGCTGCCGCCGATCTGGATCCGTCACGGCGAGGGCGCACCCGACTGCCTGTTCCTCGACGGCACGGTGCAGCGCTTCGCTTCGCTGGCCGAGATGCTGGCCCATCTCGACGGGACCGATCTCGAGCGCATCTCGCACTGCCGCCTGGCCCATCCGAGCCCGCTCCTGCGCGCGTTCGACCTGATCGACACGCCCGGCGGCTCGGATCCCGGGATGCCCGCGGCCAGCTGGGAGCGGATGGTGCCCGAGGCCGACATGGTGGTCTGGTGCTCTCCGGCGGTGCAGGCCTGGCGGCAGAGCGAGAAATCCGCCTGGGCGGCGCTGCCCGCGGCGCTCACGGCGCCGAGCCTTCTGGTCCTGTCGCAGGCCGACAGGCTCGTGCGGGACGAGGACAGGGGCAAGGTCATGCGCCGCGTCCTGCGCGAGGTGGAGGGGTTGTTCGCGGCGGTGCATATGGCCTCGTTCTTGGCCGAGGCCGATGTGGGCGCCCTGCGGCTTGCGCTGCGCGAAGCGGCGGCCGCCCTGCCGCGGCGCCCCGTTCAGGAGCCTGCGGACGATCCTGCCCGGACGCGCATCGTGCCGCGGCGCGTCCGCGGACGCTCGGCCGCGCCCGCACCGCTCCTGCTCGTCGATCCGGCGGATGCGTCCGCGCGCGAGGGCGCGCCGCCGGACGGGCACGCCGTCTCCGGCGGGGATTGGCTTCCCGACGATCCGGGCGTCGCTTCTCCACTTGATGCGGAAGAGGGGCACGAAAGAGAGGAGTCGGCAGCTTTGGGCGCGGCGCACCTCCCGATGGGCGCGGACGGGCCGACACACGTCGAGAGCGCGCCCGAGGGAGGCCCCGGCGATGAGGAAGCGGCCCGGGGAGAGGAGCTTCTCCCGATCTCGCCCTCGCCCGCGCTGGCCTCCGGGCAGGAGAACCGCTCGGTCGGGGACCCGTCCCCGGACCTCGATCTCCCGGAGCCGGAGACCGCGCCGCGCTATGAGGATGGGGCGGATGCCGCCCAAACCGCGCCGCCGGAACCGGTTGAGGCGGCCGACGATGGGGCCTTCCTTGCCCTTCTGCGTGAGACGATCGGGACGCCCCAGCCTTCGACTCCGCTCTCGTCGGAGGCCGACGCTGGCGAGGCGACCGCCGAGGCTCGCGTGGCCGGTGCCCTGCCTGGAGGGGCCCGCACGCCGGACCCATCCCAAATGTTGGAGGCCGGAGCTCTGTCCAGGAAGGCCGGGACGCCGGATCAGTCGGAGCCCTCCCTGACGTCGGATGCTGTGGACCACGAGATCGCGGCGGACGCCCCCCTGCAGGGGCCGGGCAGGCCAGCGCCGCAGGCGAGCGCCGAGCCCCGGCCGCGGGCCGTGGCGCCCGCCATGATGTTCGGCCCGGCCCGGATGCTGTGGGAGCGGATCCTGCCGACGCTCGACCCGGACGACCCCGGGGCGATCCTCGACGGGGTCGATCGGCTGGTGGCCGAGCTCGACCTGAGCTGGGCGCGGGCCTGCCTGCAGGCCGCCCCGCCGTCCGGCCGCCGCCGCGGCGGTCCCGCCTGAGGCGGGGGGCGCGCGCATCGAGAGCGGCGCGCGGCAATGCAGCCGGATCGCGGCCTCTCGCCGGATCGCGAGGCCCGCGAGCGCTTCGAGCGGCTGCGGCAGGCGCAGGCGCGCCCCTGCCGCTCGCCCGGACGGCGCTGCAGCGCATCGCCGGGACACGGGCCCGCGAGGGCTGAGCGGTTTGCCACCAACGTGACCGGTCCGAGGGGGGACGTCGGGTCGGCTCCGGTTGCATTGGCCACCGCTTGCTGTAGTTTCGCCGGGTTCAGCGAAGGGTTGAAGGTTGGGACTGCTCACTGCGAAACTGCCGGACCGGCTGAGCCGGTTCGTCCTGCGCTGGGCGACCGGCCGCTCGCCCCTGTTCAAGAGCGTCTTCGTGCTCTCTGCCGTCGCGGTCTCGACCCTCCTGCGCTTCGCGGTCGACGAGGTGCTGCCGCCCGGCTTTCCCTTTCTCACCTTCTTCCCGGCCATCATCCTGACCGCCTTCTTCGCGGGGGCGGCGGCCGGATCGGCGGTGGCGGTCGCGACGGGCTTCATCGCCTGGTATTGCTTCATCCATCCGGTCGGCACGCTCTCGGTGACCACGCCTGCGCTGTTCGCGATGCTCTTCTTCGCCTTCATCGCGGCGACCGACATCCTGCTCGTCCATCTGATGACCGCGGCCCTGCACCGCATGGTCGAAGCCGAGGCCCGCAGCTCGGCGCTGGCCCATGCCCGCACGCTCATGTTTCACGAGCTTCAGCACCGGGTCTCGAACAATATCGCGACCCTGGGCTCGCTCCTGCGCCTGCAGGAAAGACGGCTCGGCGATCCGAAGGCGCGGGCCGCCGTGGCGGACTCGCGGGCCCGCCTCGAGGTGGTGGCGCGCCTGCAGCGGCGGCTGCACGATCCCTCGCGGCAGTTCGTCGATATGGGCGACTATATCCGCGGCCTCGCCGGCGATACGGTGGCGGCCATGGATGCAAGCGATCGCATCTCCTGCCGGTATGAGATCGACTCCTTCCGTTCCGAGCCCGATCAGGCGATGCCGCTGGGGCTGGTGACGAGCGAACTGCTGATGAATGCCTGCGAGCACGGCTTTGCGGGCGGCGCCTCCGGGACGATCCTGATCCGCCTGTCGGTCGCCAGCGCCGAGGGCCACGCGCGGCTCGTGATCGAGGATGACGGGGCGGGCCTGCCCCGGGGCTTCTCGGTGACCGGGACGACGAGCCTCGGCCTGTCGATCGCGCGGCAGTTCGCCGAGCAGATCGGAGGCGCGCTCACGATCCGCGCGCGTCCGGGCGGCGGCACCCTGTCGGAGCTGACCTTCCCCACCGAGATGCCGCGCGGCCCTCAGGCCGATCCCGTCCCGGAGGTTTGACGGCCCGCCTCTGCGCACCGGCCGTGCCGGTGCAGGCCGGATTTCGCCGCCCCTGAGCGGGATCGCGCACAACTTCAGGCTGCATGTGGTGCCTCCGGCGAAAAGGGCCTAGGGTCGCGGCCAAAGCCCCCGTCCCCGGCGGGACCCTTCTCACGCTCAGACGGAACCGAGGTCTCATGTCCCTGGCGCCTCCGCCTTCCCCGCGCATCGCGGCCTTCGACGGGCTGCGCGGCATCGCCGCCGCCATCGTGGTGCTCTATCACTATCTGTGCCTGCTCCATCCGCATCTGACGCCGTCGATGGGCAAGACGCTCACCGGCTTTGCCGATACGCCGCTGCATCTTCTGTGGAACGGTCGCTTCGCCGTCGCGGTCTTCTTCGTCCTGTCGGGCTTCGTCATGGCAGCCGCGGCCGAGCGGCGCCGCTCGGCGCTGCTGACGAACCTCGTGACGAGGTATCTGCGCCTCGCGCTGCCGGTGACGGTGAGCTGCCTCGTGGCCTGGGGCTGGCTCTCGCTGTTCCCGGATGCGGCGACCCGGCTGCAGAGCACGCTCGTCCAGCCGTCGCGCTGGCTGGCCCTGACCTATCAGGAGCCGCTGAAGCCGCTCTGGTTCGCCGTGGCCGACGGGATGGCGGGCAATTTCATCCGCGGCTTCTCGCGGTTCAACAATGTCCTCTGGACCATGAAGTTCGAGCTTCTGGGCTCGGCCGGGATCTTCGTCCTCTATTTCCTGACGGAGGGCCGGGTGCGGCTCCTCGCGCTCGGCGCGGCCAGCCTCGCCGTGCTGATCTGGCTGCCCGATCCCTATCTGGGCTTCGTTCTGGGCGCCGGCCTCTACGAGGCCCATCGGCGGGGTCACCTGCGACCGCTGCCGGGGCTGGCGCTGCCCGCCACGGCGCTGGTGGCGGCGGTGCTGCTGGGGTCGCCCGGCGAGGGCGCGCACGACCGGCTGCATCTGCCGGACGTGCCGGAGGGCTGGGAGGTGGGCGAGCCGCGCGGTCTCGTGCCGATCCTCGCCGCGGCGCTCCTGCTCTATGCGGTCCTCACGCTGCCTGCGCTGGCGCGGATCTTCGCCACACGGCTGCCGCTCTTCCTCGGCCGGATCTCGTTCGGCCTCTACCTCGTCCATGTCCCGATCCTCTACACGGTCGTGTGCTGGGCCATGCTCCGCGGCGCGCCCGAGGCGCTGGTGGCTTCGGTCTTCGCGGCACTCACGCTGGCGCTGGCCATCGCCTTCACCTGGCTCGTGGATGAACCTCTCCTCCGCCGGATCGCCACGCTGCGCGGCAGGTTCGCGCCCGACCGCCCCGGAACGCCCCGCAATGCTTGACCGGGCGGCGGCGGCTTCCCATCGTCAGGCGCCCGCCCCTCGACAGGCCGCAGGCCCGCCCCACCTCTGGCCTGAAGCCATGACCCGGAGACCCGCATGAACTACCGCTCGATTGCCGACATGAACCGCACGATCCTCGCGAGCCTGCATCGGCTGCCGCGGGATCTCGATCTCGTGGTGGGCGTCCCGCGGAGCGGGCTTCTGGCTGCGCAGATGCTGGGCGCGGCCACGGGCCTGCCGGTCGTGGCGCTCGACGATTTCCTCGAGAAGCGCACGCCCGCAGGCGGCGCCGAGCGGCGCGTCCTCGTGCTCGAGGACAGCCTGAGTTCCGGCATCGCCATGCAGGAGGCGCGCGACCGGGTGGCCTTGGCGGGGCGGGGCGAGGGCGTGCTCTACGCCGCCGTCTACGGGCTGAAGCCGCAGCATCCCGAGGCCGACCTGATCTTCGAGGCGGTGCCGCAACCGCGCATGTTCCAGTGGAACGCGATGCACCACAAGTTTCTCGCCCGCTGCTGCGTCGATATCGACGGCATCCTCTGCCACGACCCGAGCGAGGCCGAAAACGACGACGGCCCCGCCTATCTCGACTTCCTCCTGAACGCGCGTCCGCTCAACCGCACGCGCCAGCGGATCGGGATGCTGGTCACCAGCCGTCTCGAGAAATACCGCCCCCAGACGGAAGCCTGGCTGGCCGCGCAGGGCATCGCCTTCGACCGGCTGGCGATGCTGGATTTGCCGAGCCGCGAAGAGCGGATGCGCCGGGGCGCGCACGGCAGCTTCAAGGCCACGGTCTACCGCGACAGCGACGCGCTTCTCTTCATCGAGAGCGAGCCGCGGCAGGCCGCCGAGATCATGCGCCTCTCCGGGCGGCCGGTGCTGTGCTTGCCCGAGCAGCGGCTCTACCAGCCCGATCTCGGCCATATCGCCGCCCAGATCCCGCGCCTGCGCAGCCGCAGCGCCGCCCGCCATCTGGTGCGGCAGGCGGCCTGGTCGGTGCTGGGGCCGGATCGGTTTTCCGCCCTGAGCCAGCGCCTGCGCGGGGCCTGAGGTCCGGGCGGAGGCTGGACGATACGGGGCGCAGATGGTCGCGTCACGCCTTCAGGGGCAACGATGAAGAGGGAGAGCCAGCCCGCCTGTCGAGGGGCCGACGGTCGCGGCCCTCTGATCCGGCGGAGCGGGCGGACGGGACCGGGCCCCGTCCGCTGCGGGGTCGTCAGATCAGGGGCAGGGCCACGGTCATGGCCCGCGCCGCCACCGTGCCGGCGCGACGGGTGAAGTCGCCGCAGGCGCCGCGGAGCACCGAGAGGAAGGTGCGGAGCTGGTGGTCGCCCGCAATCTCGGGCCGCCGCGCATGGGCATAGGCTGCCGCCGAGGCCGCCTCGTAGGCCTTCGGATCGTCCCAGAGACGCCGCACCTCGGCCGCCCAGTCGGCCGCCGGCGCATCCACCGGCAGCACATGGCCGCCGATCCCGATGGCCTCCGGCAGGCCGCCCTGGTTCGAGCCGATCACCGGAATGCCGCAGAAATGCGCCTCGGTCGCGACCCGGCCCCAGGCCTCCTGCCAGACGCTGGGCGCGAGGAGGATCTTGGCCTTGCCATAGACCGATTTCATGTCGCTCGTCCGCATCCGCAGGGTGACGTTCGGCAGCGCGGCGATGCGCTCTTCCAGCTCCTGTTTGCGTTCGGCGCTGAGCGGCCAGCTCTCGACGAAGACGAAGGGGATGTCGGGGCAGAGCTCGGCCACGCCGAGCGCGGTCTCGAGCCCCTTCACCGCCACCGGGTTGATGAAGGTGACATTCTCGCGCGTGGTCTCGGTGCGGTAGAGCTCGGGCTCGACCAGCGGCGGGATCACGGTCGAGCGGATGCCGAAGACCTTGCCGTAGGTGCGGGCGGTGAATTCGGAATTGGCCACGAAGCGCGCGCCTTTGAGGCTCGCCGGGTTGCCGCCGAGATCCTCGAGTTCGACGTTCCGGAAGTAGAAGACGACCGGCACGCCGGCGGCCTCGAGCGAGCGCGCGAGCGGCACGGTGCGCTGCGTGTTGTCGTTCTGCACCACGGCCACGTCGGGCCGGAAGCGGCGGACCACCTCGGACGCGTCGACCGGGTTCCAGGTGCGGAACACGCGGTAGCCGCCCATGCGGTTCTGGGCATAGTCGCGGCGCAGCAGGCGGCGCTGCATGCGCGAGCGCAGTTCCGTCCAGCCGCCGCCCTCGAGACCCGCGAGCACCGCCACGTCATGACCTTCGGCGCGCAGCGCGGCGGCCAGCTGGTCGGTGCTCGACTGGGCGCCGCCGCTGCGCTGCGGCAGGTAGGGGTCTCCCAGAGTGAAAAGAATGCGGAGCGGCCGCGCGGCCGTCTGCGGCACGGACTTCTCGGATCTGACGCCACCGAAGCCGCCGAAGGGCAACTGCCGGTTGAGGTCCGCCGGCCGCAGCTGGTCCAGCCAGGACGGCCTCGCAGCCTCGGACCGGGCGAGAGAGGCGGAAGCTCCGCCGGCACGGCCTCTGGCCGTTTGACGAATGTTCTGTGACAACGTTCTGTTTTCCCGTGCTTCCTGTTGACGGTCGGAGTTGAGGAGATCGCTGGACCCCCGGTCGGTTCATGGATCGATCGGGACGGTGATCGCCTTCGCCACCAAACTGGCACCCAAACTCCTCGTGACAGACTCAACCATAGGTTACTATTTTCCGCGGTCCAACGTCTGGCCGCGGATTCTCACAAAGATGCAAACCGCCCGGCCCTGACAGGTCGGCCGCCGCAAGGTCTTCTCCGGTTCATGCTGCAGAGCGGCGCTTTTTTCATCACCGTGCGAACCGCCGCTTCAGAGCCGCCACCCGCGCCGGGCCGAGAAGGCCGCGCGCGATGGCCTTCGCCGTGCCCAAGGTGGAGGGCACGGGCGCTGCGGCGGGGGCGCGCGCCAGCGTCTCGCGGGTCACGAGGCTGTGGGTCTCGAGGCAGAGCACGGGCTTGCCCGACAGCTCCGCGATGCGGCGCGCCTGCCGGTTCTCGCTCTCGATGAAGAGCGGCGCGTCGGACTTGCGGTAGGTCTCGGCCTTGAAGCTGCCATGCGCCCCGAGCCGGATGCGCTCGGCCTGGCTCGGCAGGTCGAGCATCGCCAGCCGTCCGTAGGCGATGCCTTGGGCTGCGAGCCAGCCCTCGGTCTCGGCGCGGTATTTCTCGAGCCGGCTGGTGACCAGCGTTCCGATCCGCCGCACCGGGCGGTAGAGCGGCCGGGCGGTCGTCAGGAACTCCAGATAGGCCGCGCCGTCGTCGTTCTCGGCATGGGTGGGATCGAGGCAGAGGACGCCGTCGATATCCACGCAGGCGCGTTCGAGCACCGGATGCTGCATGAAGCTCCACTGGAAGATCCGCGGCTCGGGCAGGGCCTCGAGCACCAGATCCGCCCCCGGCACGTCCGGGCCATCGCCGTAGGCCACGACGAGCGTGGCGGCGATCCCGGCCGCCTCGAGCCGCGCGCGCGCCTCGGCCACGCCCTCCGCCGTGTCGGCCACCGCCACCACATGCTGCGGCTGAGGCGCCGGGCCGCCATCGAGCTTGGTGCGCCCCACCGAGAAGCTGCGCCCGGCGAGGATGCTCTCCAGATCCGACATCGGCACATTGGCCAGCAGGCACAGGATGTTGGCCGCCAGAACCCCGCCGCCCGGCAGCCCCACGACCAGATCGGTCTCGCGCGGGATGCGGTGCAGGCTCTGTTGCAGAAGATCGGCCAGATCGGTGATCGAACGGTAATGCATGTCTGTCCTCGTCAGCCGGACGTCGCGCGGCGGATGGTGCGGGAGCGGAGCTTCGAGAGGCCGCCGCGGAGAAGCGATCCGGCCTCGGCCAGCACGGCGCGGCCCTGCGGGAAGGGGGCGATGAGCAGGACGGTCACGAGATAGGCGAGCAGCGCCCCCTCGAGCAGCGCCGCCACGGGGGCCTCGGCGAGCCAGGGACGCGCGAGCCACACGACGCCGAGCGCCGCATGGCCCGCCAGCACGAGGGGACCGCAGGCAAGGGCCACATCGCGGGCGCGGACCGCGCCGAGCCGCCCGATATAGAGCCAGAGCACCGGGGTCTTCAGATATTCGCTGATGGCGTAGGCGATGGCCACGCCGAGCGCGCCATAGGGCAGGCCCAGCACGAAGGCCACCACCGCGAAGAGGGCCGTGGCGAAGCCCCAGTACATGAACTCGGTCGAGCGGCCCTGACTGATGAAGAGCCATCCGGCCGGATTGTTCAAAGGCTGCAGGAGTCCCGCGAAGCCGAGCGCCATGAAGATCGGCGCGCTGCCCGCCCAGTGCGCGCCGAGCGCGAAGGGGATCAGCAGGTCCGCCATCGCCGTCGCCGCCGCCACGCCCGGCAGGACGAGGAGGAGCGACAGCGTCAGCACGCGCAGATAGGCGCTCCGGTAGCGGTCGGGCTCGTCCAGCATCCGCGAGAGGGCAGGGATCATCACCTTCGACAGCGGATTGGCCACCTGATTCAAGGGCATGAGCAAGAGCTTGTAGGCACGGTCGTAAAGCCCGAGCTGCGCGCCGCCCCAGACCCGGCCGATCAGCACATTGTCGAGGTTGCGGGCGAAGAAGTTCGCGAAGTTGAAGCCCGTGATGCCCGCGCCGAAGCCGATGAGCGCCCGCCCGCCTTCGGCCCCGCCCGGCCGGCCCGGCCGCCAGCGCGAGGCGAGCCACATGAGGCCGGTGGGCAGCAGCGTCCCGGCCAGCTGGCCGCCGAACAGCGCCCAGTAGCTCGGCTGCACCAGCGCCCAGGCCGTCGCCGTGCCGAGCCCCGCCACCGCGCCCACCACGCCGATGATGGCGATGCGACCGTATTCCATCCGCCGGTTCAGAAGCGCCGCATGCTGCGCGCCCAGCCCGTTCGCGGCCACGATCAGCGCCATGGCGGCGATCAGCGGCCCGATCCGCGGTTCCTGATAGAAGAGGGCCACGAGCGGCGAGATCAGCAGCAGCAGCAGCGCCAGCGCGGCCGAGAGGGCGACATTGACCCAGAAGAGGAAGTTCACCTCCTCGTGCCGCAGGTCGGGCTTCTGCACCGTCGCCTGCACGAGGCCGAAATCCTGCAGCATCCCGATCAGCGCCAGCACCGGCGCGCACATGGCCACGAGGCCGAATTCCTCGGGCGCGAGCAGGCGCGACAGGATGACCACCGATCCCATCTGCGTGGCCACCATCACCGCCTGCGACGCGGCGATGGCCGCGGCGCCGCGGCCGACGGTGGTGCGCAGCGATCCCTGCGGCGGATCGAAAAGATGCTGGCCGCTCACCGGGACACCGGCCCGGCGCAGGCAGTCAGACAGGATCGCATCGAGACGTTTCTCCCTCGGTTCCGCGGCAGACCGGCGAGGGACCGGCCGACCCGCGGCTTGCGGACGAAGCCCCAAGGGGCCGCAAAGTTCCCAGACGTGCAACCTGGCGGTCTTCGGCACGCGCAGTTTCCTGCCGCTGCCCGTTCGAGCGGCACCTCCGCGCTGCATAAGCACAATCATGCTGCGGTTGCAAACCGGGCCGGCAAAGCCTTGCCGATCCACGGGGGCAGGTCTGGACAGTTTCCCGCCGCTCGCCCCAAGGTGGCAAGCAATAACTAGGAGATGAATCTTATGAACCTGGCTCCGCCCGAGAGCGTCGCCGGCGAACATTTCGATGTGATTATTGTGGGCTCGGGCTTCGGCTCCTCGTTCTTCCTGCATCGGCTGCTGCGCCAGCCGGGGCGGCGGGTCCTCGTCCTGGAATGGGGTCGGCATTCGACACACGACTGGCAGCTGGAGGAAGGGCGGAATTCGCCCGTGACCGACAGCGACACCTACGCCACCAACTCCGAGAAGCCCTGGAACTTCACCATCGGATTCGGCGGAGGCACCAACTGCTGGTTCGCCCAGACGCCGCGCCTCCATCCGGCGGATTTCCGGCTCGGGACCGATCACGGCGTGGCGCAGGACTGGCCCGTCTCCTACGACGATCTCGAACCCTACTGGTGCGAGGCCGAGGAAATCATGGCGGTTTCGGGCGATCCCGACATGGCGCAGGTCATGCCGCGCTCGCGTCCCTTCCCGCAGCCGCCGCATGTGATGCCCGATCCCGACCGGCTGATGAAGGCGGCGCGGCCCGACAGCCATTTCGTGATGCCGACCGCGCGGGCCCGCATCGCCACCGAGACGCGCGCGGCCTGCTGCGCCTCACTGCGCTGCCAGATCTGTCCGGCGGATGCGAAGTTCACGGCGAACAATTCGCTCGTGCCGCTCTACGAGACGCCGGGCGTGACCCTCTGCCTCGAGACGGAGGTGCGCCGCTTCGAGGCGGCGGGCTCATCGATCTCGGCGGCGGTGATCCGCGGCCCCGACGGGCGCGAGCATAAGGTGACGGGCGATCTCTTCGTGCTCGGCGCGAACGCGATCCACAGCCCGGCGATCCTTCTGCGCTCGGATCTGGGCGGCGGGCTGACCGGCGTGGGGCTGCACGAATCCTACGGCTGGTCGATGGAGGCCTGGCTCGACGGGGTCGACAATTTCGGCGGCAGCACCATCACGACGGGGCTCGACTTCGGCCTCTACGACGGGCCGCACCGCAAGGATCGGGGCGCGGCGCTGGTCTATTTCGAGAATCGCTGGTCGCACGGGATGCGGCTCGGGGCCGAGCGGATGCGCCAGACCCTGCCGCTCGTGATCGTGACCGAAGACCTGCCCGAGGACCGCAACCGCGTGACGCTGGATGGCGAGGGGCGGGCCTTCGTCGACTATCACGGACCCTCGGATTATGCGCTGCGCGGGATGGAGCGGGCCAAGGCCGCGCTGCCCGAACTGCTCGCGCCGCTGCCGGTCGAGAAGATCCTCGACCACGGCATCCGCGAGACCGAGAGCCACCTGCAGGGCACGCTGCGGATGGGATCCGATCCGGCCACGTCCGTGGTGGATGCGGGCCTTGTCCATCACCGGCTGCGCAATCTGGTGGTGGTGGGCACCAGCACCTTCCCCACCTGCTCGGCCGCCAACCCCTCGCTCACCGCCGCCGCGCTGTCGCTGCGCGCCGCCGACCTTCTGATCTGACGGAGCCGCCCATGAGACTGAGCCGCCGCCGCGCCCTCCAGCTGGCCGGAGCCACCGCCGCCCTCGCCGCGGCGGGGGGCTATGCGATCACCCGCCGGCCCGAGGATCTGGTCCGCGCCGTGCTCGAGCGCCATTTCGGGCCGCTCCGGATGGAGGAGGCGGAGGTCGAGGCGCTGACCGCGGCCAGCGTGGCGCAGCGTCCGTGGATCGCGCCGCCGTGGAAGCTGGCGGCGGCCTATGCCACCGCCTACCAGACCGGCCTCGAGGACCCCGCGATGGAGATGCTGCCCGACGACCGCGCCGCGCGGCTCGAACAGTTCGAGCGGCATATCCTCGGCGATGCGGTGCGGATGACCGACATCGCCATGCGGTCGGGACCGGACGAGGAGGTGAGCTTCATCGGCCCCACCGCCTGCCTCAATCCCTACGCGACCTTCGAAGTGGCCTGAGACGCTTCGGCGGGCTGCGTCGCACCCCGCGCGGATCGGTGTCCCCGGCGGGGCGCGCGCCCCGCCGAGCGTCAGCCGATCACGAGCTCCGCGGGGCCCTCTTCCACCGTGCCGATCTCGGCCGCGGCCTCGAACCCGTGGCGGGCGAAGGTGGCGAGCACCTCGCCCACGCTGTCCGGCGCGCAGGCCACGAGGAGCCCGCCGCTCGTCTGCGGGTCGGTGAGGAGCGCCCGCTCGGGCACCGGAAAGTCTGCGGGCAGCGCGATGCCTGCGCCGTAGCTGTCCCAGTTCCGCCCCGAGGCTCCGGTGACGAAGCCCTGCGCGAGCAGGCCCCGCACCGTGGGCATGACCGGCACCCGCGCCCAGTCGATCCGGAGCCGCGCGCCTGCGCCCCGCGCCATCTCGAGCCCGTGCCCGCCGAGGCCGAAGCCGGTCACGTCGGTCAGCGCATGCACGCCCGGAAGCTCGGCCAGATCCGGCCCCGGCGTGTTGAGCCGGGTGGTGGTGGCGATCATCTCGGCATAGCCCGCGGCATCGAGGGCCTCCTTCTTCAGCGCGGCCGAGAGGATGCCGGTGCCGATGGGCTTGCCCAGCACCAGCCGGTCGCCGGGGCGTGCGCCCGCATTCAGCCGCACGCGGTCGGGATGGACGAGCCCCAGCGCCACGAGACCGTAGATCGGCTCGACGGAATCGATGGTGTGGCCGCCGGCGATCGGAATACCGGCGGCGGCACAGGCCGCAGCGCCCCCTTCGAGGATCCGGCCGATGGTCTCTTTCGAGAGGACCGAGATCGGCATGCCCACCAGCGCCAGCGCAAGGATCGGCCGCCCGCCCATCGCATAGACGTCGCTGATCGCATTCGTCGCGGCGATCCGGCCGAAGTCGTAGGGGTCGTCCACGATGGGCATGAAGAAATCGGTCGTGGCGACGAGGGCCTGCTCGTCGTTCAGCCGCCAGACGGCGGCATCGTCCGAGGTGGCGGTGCCCACCAGAAGATCGGCCGGCACCGGCAGGGCGGGCGCCGCGCGCAGAAGCTCGGCCAGCACGCCGGGCGCGATCTTGCAGCCGCAGCCGCCGCCATGGGACAGCGAGGTGAGCCTCGGTTCGCTCGCGGGTCGGTCGGTCATGGGCTCCTCCGGACATCCTGTCGCACCCTCCAGCCATGAAGCGCCGGTTGCCGGCTGTCAACTCATGCCCGGGCGCGCGCGTCTGAAGGCGCCCGGAGGCCGCCCTGCCGGCGCGGATCCGCATTTTCCTCTGCGAGATTACTTTTCGTGACCTGCAAAGACTTGATCCGCAGGGGTCTTCCCATCCATAGGAGGGGCATCGGTTTTCCCGGCAGATGCCCGCTTTCGCGCCCCGGTTTCACGGCAGGCGCGCCTGCGCTGCGTCCTGCGGAAGGACCGGCCCTCGAACGCCCCAGCACGGAAAGGATCCCGGCCCCGCATGATCGAACAGAACCTGCTCCTGATCCTCGTGACGCTGCCGTTTCTCGGCGCGCTCGTTGCGGCCAGCCTGCCCGTGAACGCGCATAATGCGGCGGCGGCGGTATCGGGGCTGGTTCTGGCGGGGGCGCTGGCGATCCTCGCGGCGCTCCATCCCGCGATCGCCGAGGGGCAGGTGCTGCGCGCGAGCCTCGACTGGGTGCCGTCGCTGGGGCTGGGGCTCGACATCCGCCTCGACGGGTTCGCCTGGATGTTCGTGACCCTTGTCGCCGCCATCGGCGGGCTCGTGGTGATCTACGCCCGCTACTACCTGTCGAAGTCCGATCCGGTGCCGCGGTTCTATTCCTTCCTCATGGCCTTCACCGGCGCCATGATGGGGATGCTCCTGTCGGGCAACATCCTCCTGCTCGTGGTCTTCTGGGAGCTGACCTCGATCCTGTCCTTCCTTCTGGTCGGCTACTGGCACCAGACGCCCGCAGCGCGCGACGGGGCGCGGACGGCGCTCGTCGTGACGGCGGCCGGCGGGCTGTGTCTGCTCGCCGCGATGCTGCTCCTGGGCCGGATCGCGGGCAGTTACGATCTCGACCGGGTTCTGGCCTCGGGAGACCTCATCCGCGCCCATGGGGCCTATCCGCTGGTGCTGGGCCTGTTCCTGCTGGGCGCCTTCACCAAATCGGCGCAGGTCCCGTTCCATTTCTGGCTGCCGGGCGCGATGGCCGCGCCGACGCCGGTCTCGGCCTATCTCCATTCGGCCACCATGGTGAAGGCGGGGGTCTTCCTGCTCATTCGCTTCACCCCGGCGCTGGGCGGCACCGAACTGTGGTTCTACGCCGTGACCGGCACGGGGATGCTCACGCTGATCGTGGGGTCGGTCGTCGCGCTCTTCCGGCACGACCTGAAGGGGCTTCTGGCCTATTCCACCATCAGCCATCTGGGCCTCATCACCGCGCTTGCGGGCATCGGCAGCTCGGGCGCGATCCTCGCGGCCATCTTCCACATCGCCAACCATGCGGTCTTCAAGGCCTCGCTCTTCATGGCCGCCGGCATCATCGACCACGAGAGCGGCACGCGCGACATGCGCCGGCTGAGCGGCCTCATGCGGCTGATGCCGGTGACGGGCACGCTCGCCATCGTGGCGGCCGCCGCCATGGCAGGCGTGCCGCTCCTGAACGGGTTCCTGTCCAAGGAGATGTTCTTCGCCGAGGCGGTGGACTGGCACAACGGCACCTGGCTCGACGACATGCTGCCCTATCTCGCGACCTTCGCGAGCGTCTTCTCGGTGGCCTATTCGCTGCGCTTCATCGCGACGGTCTTCTTCGGCCCGCCGCCGGTGGACCTGCCGAAGGTGCCGCACGAGCCGCAGCCCTGGATGCGCCGTCCGGTCGAACTGCTGGTCGCGGTCTGCCTCGTGGTGGGGATCCTGCCGGGCCTCACCCTCGGGCCCACGCTGAACCTCGCGGCGCGGTCGGTGATGGGGCCGGACACGCCCTATACCTCGATCGCGATCTGGCACGGGATCAACGCGCCGCTCGTCATGAGCCTGGTGGCTCTGGCCCTGGGCATCCTGCTCTATGCGCTTCTCGGCAGCCGGATCGCGGCGGGGCCGGAGGGGCCGCCCCTCCTGCACCGCATCCGCGCGCAGAAGGTCTACGAATGGCTGCTCCTGCGGCTGAGCTGGACATGGCCGCGCCGGATCTACCGGGTCGTGGGCACCGAGCGGCTGCAGCCGCAGCTGCGGCTGATGGTGCTGCTGGCGCTCGGCGCCGCGACCGCCGTCATGTGGGGCCATCTGGCGCCGGTCGAGCGGGCGCGCGCCACGCCGGTCAGCCTGAGCTTCGCGCTCATGTGGGCGGTGGGCGTGGCCTGTGCCGTGGGCGCGGCGTGGCAGGCGAAATATCACCGGTTCGCGGCGCTCGTGCTGCTCGGCGGCGCGGGGCTCGTGACCTGTCTCACCTTCGTCTGGTTCTCGGCGCCCGATCTGGCCGTCACCCAGCTTCTGGTCGAGATAGTGACCACGGCGCTGCTGCTGTTGGGCCTGCGCTGGCTGCCCAAGCGGCGCGAGGAGATCGCGGCCGACAGGCTTCTGCCCGCGCGGCTGCGCCGCGGGCGCGACTTCATCATCGCGGGCGTCTCGGGCGCGGGGCTCGCGGCGCTGGCCTATGTGGTGATGACCCGGCCGCTCATCCCCAACATCGGCGACTGGTTCCTGCGCAACGCCTATCACGAGGGCGGCGGCACCAATGTGGTGAACGTGATCCTCGTCGATTTCCGCGCCTTCGACACGTTCGGCGAGATCACCGTCCTCGCGGTGGTGGGGCTCACGGTCTATGCGCTCCTGCGCCGCTTCCGTCCCGCCTCCGAGAGCGCCTCGATCCCCGACGAGCAGCGCGGCGAGGAGGCCGAGGCGCTGCAGGATTACATGTTCGTGCCCTCGGTCATCATGCAGTGGATGTTCCCGGCGCTGATCGTGATGTCGGCCTATCTCTTCTTCCGCGGCCATGACCTGCCGGGCGGCGGCTTCTCGGCCGGGGTCACGCTCGCCATTGCCTTCCTGCTCCAGTATCTCGCGACGAACGTGCGCTGGATCGAGATGCGCCTGACGGTGCTGCCGATCCGCTGGATGGGGGCGGGGCTCCTCGTCGCGGGCGGGACCGGCATGGGCGCCTGGCTCTTCGGCTATCCGTTCCTGACGGCCCATGCCCGCTATGTCGAGCTGCCGCTGGTGGGCAAGGTGCCGGCCGCCACCGCGCTCGTCTTCGATCTCGGCGTCTATGCGCTGGTAATGGGGGCCACCGTCCTCATGCTGATCGCCATCGCGCACCAGACGCTGCGCTCGGCGCGACTGCGCGAGCAGGACGCCGAGGAGAAAGAGACAGAGCGGAAGGAGACACCCTGATGGAAATCGTCCTGTCGCTCGCCATCGGCATCCTCGCCGGGTCGGGGATCTGGCTTCTCCTGCGGCCGCGCACCTTCCAGGTGATCGTGGGTCTCTGCCTCCTGTCCTATTCGGTCAATCTCTTCATCTTCTCGACGGGCCGGCTCACGCTGGCCCAGCCGCCGATCATGCCCAAGGGCGGCTTCATCGATCCGGCGCGCTATGCCGATCCGCTGCCGCAGGCGCTGGTGCTGACGGCCATCGTCATCAGCTTCGCCACCACCGCGCTCTTTCTCGTGGTGATGATGGCCTCGCGCGGGGTGACGGGCACCGACCATGTCGACGGAAAGGAGCGCGAGGAATGAGCGCGCACCATCTTATCGTCGCCCCGATCCTCATCCCGTTCGTGGCGGGGGCGCTGATGCTGCTCTACGACGACCGGCAGCGGAAGGCGAAGGTCGCGATCTCGGTCGGATCGACGGTGGCGCTTCTTCTGGTGGCGGCAGAGCTTCTGGCGGGGTCGAAGGGCAACGCGGCCTCGGGCGGCAACGACATCGGCTTCTACCTGCTCGGAGACTGGGCGGTGCCCTTCGGCATCGCGCTGGTGATCGACCGGCTCTCGGCGCTGATGCTGCTGCTGACGGCGCTGCTGGCGATCCCGACGCTGCTCTATGCCTCGGCCGGCTGGCACCGGCAGGGCAAGCACTTCCATTCGCTGTTCCAGTTCCTCCTGATGGGGCTGAACGGGGCCTTCCTGACCGGCGACCTCTTCAACCTCTTCGTCTTCTTCGAGGTGCTGCTCGCGGCCTCCTACGGGCTGCTCCTGCACGGGTCGGGGCAGCTGCGCATCCGGGCGGGGCTGCATTACATCGCGATCAACCTCGCGGCCTCGCTGCTGTTCCTGATCGGGGTCAGCCTGATCTACGGCGTGACCGGCACGCTCAACATGGCGCATCTGGCGCGGATCGTGCCGACGCTGGCCGAGGCCGACCTGCCGATCCTGCATGCCGGAGCGGCGCTTCTGGGGCTTGCCTTCCTCGTGAAGGCGGGGATCTGGCCGCTCTCCTTCTGGCTGCCCACCGCCTACATGGCGGGCGCGGCACCCGTTGCAGCCATGTTCGCGATCATGACCAAGGTGGGCGTCTATGTCATCCTGCGGGTCTCGATGCTGCTCTTCGGGCCGGCGGCAGCCGCCTCCGCGGGCTTCGGATCGGGGGTGCTGATCGCGGGCGGCATGGCCACCGTCGCCTTCGGCCTGCTGGGCGTGCTGGCCTCGCAGGGGCTCGGACGGATGACGGCCAATATGGTGCTGATCTCGTCGGGCACCGTGCTGGGCGTCGTGGGCTTCGCGCTCGCGGGCGGCGGCCCCGAGATGCTGGGCGGCGCGCTCTATTACCTCGTCAGTTCGACCCTCGCCACCGGGGCGCTCTTCCTGCTCATCGAGCCGATGAGCCGCGAGGAGGGCGGCATCGCCGCCATGCTGGCCCTGACCGCCGATGCCTACGGGCTCGACGAGGCCGAGGAGGACGAGCCCGAGGTGGGGCTCGCCATCCCGGGCACGCTGACCGTGCTGGGGCTGAGCTTCGGCGCCTGTGTCCTCGCGCTGGCGGGCCTGCCGCCGCTGTCGGGCTTCATCGGCAAGATCGCGATGCTGGCGCCCCTGCTGGCCGCGCCGGGCTTCGATCCGCTCCTCGGCTGGGCCTTCCTGTCGCTCCTGTTCCTTGCCGGGTTCGCCACCCTGATCGGCCTCGTGCGGATCGGCATCCAGACCTTCTGGGCCACCGACGGTTCGGTGCCGAAGGTGCTCGCGCTCGAGATCGCGCCGGTGCTGGGGCTGATCGCGCTGCTCGTGACGCTGACCGTCCGGGCCGAGGATACGCTGCGCTATATGCAGGCCACCGCGCGGGCGCTGCACGAGCCTGCCATCTATGCCGACGGCGTCTTCGCCGCCCCGCGCGTCACCGAGGGGAGCGCCGCCCCATGAGCCGTCTTGTGCCCTATCCGCTCCTGTCGCTGGCGCTTCTCGTGATGTGGCTTCTGCTCACGCGCTTCTCGCTGGGCCACCTGATCCTCGGCAGCGGCATCGCGCTGATCGCGGGGAAGGCGATGGCCGCGCTGCAGCCCGCGCAACCGCAGATCCGGCGCTGGGGGCCGGTCTTCCGTCTCGTGGGGATCGTGAGCCTCGACATCGTCCGCTCGAATGCGGCGGTGGCGCTTCTCATCCTGAACGGCGGCCGCCACGGCGCGCGCCGGTCGGACTTCCTGCAGATCCCGCTCAGGCTGCGTTCGCAGCCCGCGCTCGCGCTGCTCGCGATCATCCTGACCGCCACGCCCGGCACCGCCTGGCTCGAGCACGATGCCGAGACGGGAGTGCTGCTCATCCATGTCTTCGACATGGTGGACGAGGAGGAATGGATCCGCCTCATCCGCGACCGCTACGAGGCCCTGCTGCTGGAGATCTTCGAATGAGCGCCACGATCCTCTCGGCCGCCCTGACCTATGCCCAGTTCCTGCTGGCCCTGGCCAGCTGTCTCGTCTGCTGGCGTCTGCTGCACGGGCCGCGCGCGCAGGACAGGGTGCTGGCGCTCGACACGCTCTATGTGACCGCGATGCTCTTCTTCGTGGTGGCGGGGATGCGGCTCGGGACGACCTTCTTCTTCGAAGTGTCGCTGGTGATCGGCGTGCTGGGCTTCGTGGCCACCGTCTCGCTGGCGAAGTTCCTCATCCGGGGAGAGATCATCGAATGACGCATCTCGAGACCGTCCCGCTCTGGCTCGCGCTTCCGATCGCGCTGTTTCTCGTCCTCGGCAGCACGCTGACGCTTCTTGGCACGGTCGGGCTCGTGCAGCTGCGCAGCTTCTACGACCGGCTCCACGCGCCCACCCTCGGCACGAGCTGGGGCGCCGCGGGGATCATCCTCGCGGCGATCCTGCTCTTCAGCTGGATGCAGGGGCGGCCGGTGCTGCACGAGCTGGTGATCGGCGCCTTCGTGATGATCACCACCCCGGTGACGCTGATGATGCTTGGCCGCGCGGCGCTGCACCGCGACCGGGCAGAGGGCCGCGGCGGCGTGCCCGCGGCCGTGCCGCACCCCGACCCGAGCGAGGGTCCGCCGGACGTGGGCACGCTCTCTCCCGAGGATCTGGAGAGCCCGAGGCCTCCGAAAGCGCCGCCGATGGCGATTCGTTAAGGCTTTTCCTCCTTATATTCGGATCGGGTTGCCTGCCGCTCCCTGTCGGTCGATCCCGGCGTCCCTGCCGCGCGGCGGTGCGGCTGGTGCCGATAATGCCTCTCTTTGGGATGGGTCCCGCCGTCTTGATGATGCGGCACCCCGACCGCAGGGCGCAAGCGCTTCCGCCAGATTGTTCCGTCCATACCGGTGGAGCGCTCGACCTGCAGGGCCTTTGAGCGCATCTCGTATGCAGGTTCATTACGAGGATAGAGGCCCATCATGACGATCAAGCTCAAGCTCGCCGCGACGTTCCTTGCGGTCTTTCTTCTCTCAGGCATCGCCGGGCTGGTGGCGGTGCGGGATTTCAATCACATCGACGCACAGCTCACCGAGATGATCGAGAACCAGGTCCAGAACACGGTCAAGGTCCAGGAGCTGAACTCCGCGCAGCTTCGGCTGAAGGCGGCGATCCGCGAACATCTCATCACCCGCAACGAGGGGGCCATGCGCCGGCTCGAGGACGAGATGGTCGAGGCGCGGGCGCAGCAGAAGGACGCCATGGACGCGCTCGAGGCGGCGAAACTGGACCCAGAGGGCCGCGCCCTGCTCGACGAATACACGGCCCTGCGGAAGGGCATCTCCGAGATCAACAACAAGGCGATCGAATTCTCGAAGAAGAACGATCTGGAAGGCGCGTCGAACCTCCTGCTCGACCCGGACTATCTGGCGACCCAGAAGAAGCGCGAGGAGCTGGCCGCCGCCATCGTCGCCCAGCAGCTCGAGGCGCTTGACGCGGCCGAGAGCGATGTCCAGGCGATCATGGACGAGGCGAAGAAGATGCTGATCGGCCTCCTGGCGCTTGCGGGCGTGGTGGGGATTGCGGCTGCCGTCTGGATCACCATGAGCATTGCCGGGGGCCTGCGCCGGGCGCTCGATCTGTCGAAACGCGTGGCGGCCGGCGACCTGAGCGCCCAGGCGGATGCCCGCGGCCGCGACGAGATCGCCGAACTTCTCAAGTCGAACAACCTCATGGTGGAGAAGCTGCGCGAAGTGGTGGGCGGCGTCTCGTCGGTGGCCCGTCAGGTCTCCTCGGGCAGCGGTGAGATGGCCGCGACCTCCGAACAGCTGAGCCAGGGCGCGAGCGAGCAGGCTTCGGCCACCGAAGAAGCCTCGGCCTCGGTCGAGCAGATGGCCGCGAACATCAAGCAGGCCGCCGACAACGCGATGCAGACCGAACGCATCGCCTCGAAGGCGGCAGAGGATGCCCGCGCCTCGGGGGCTGCCGTGGAAGAGGCGGTGGGCGCCATGCGGTCGATCGCCGACAAGATCATGATGGTGCAGGAAATCGCGCGCCAGACCGACCTTCTCGCCCTCAATGCGGCCGTCGAGGCGGCGCGGGCGGGCGAGCACGGGCGGGGCTTCGCGGTCGTGGCCTCCGAAGTGCGCAAGCTGGCCGAACGCAGCCAGGCCGCCGCGGCCGAGATCTCGCAGCTCTCGGCGGGCACCGTCCGGGCGGCGACCGGCGCCGGCGAGATGCTGAACCAGCTCGTGCCCGACATCGAGAACACCTCGCGGCTCGTGACCGACATCTCGGTGGCCTCGCGGGAACTGGCAGCCGGGGCGCAGCAGGTGGCGACGGCGATCCAGCAGCTCGACAAGGTGACCCAGCAGAACAGCTCGGCCTCCCAGCAGCTGGCCGGCGGCGCCAACGAACTGTCGGGCCAGGCGGAGCAGCTCGAGACGACCGTGTCCTTCTTCCGCCTCTCCGAGGCCGCCCCGGCCCCTGCCGCGCCGCAGCTCCGCATCGTCGAGGGCGGGCGGAAGACCCCCGCCGCCGCGGCGGCTCCGAGCCCCGCGAAGGTGACCCCGGGCGGGTTCAGCTTCAGCCTCGACGGGTCGGACGACGATCTCGACCGGGCCTTCCAGCGTCAGGGCCGCTGATCCTGCGACCGGCCGTCCCCTGCGGGGCGGCCGGTCAGTCCTTCTCCGTCGGCACCGGCTTGGGGGCCGCCTGACCGTCCGTCTCGCCGAGCGGCGGCCATGTCATTCCATGACGGGCCATGTAGGGGCCGAAATAGTCCCGGAAGGCCTGGAAGCTGTCGGCGAGCTTCAGGAACTCCTCGCGGTCCATCACCAGCACCTTCGTATCCTCGGCCGCACGCACGCTGGTCTGCCGCCGCGTCGCCCCGAGGATCAGCCGCTCGCCGAAATGGCCGCCGGGCCCGATGGTGCGGACCTGCGGCAGGCCGGTTTCGGGATCGGTCCGCGTCATCTCCACCGCGCCGGTGACCACCGTATAGAACCCGTCCGAGCGGTTGCCCGCCTCGTAGATCACGTCGCCCGCGCGGTAGCGGACATAGCGGGTCGGCGGCACGCTGCGCGTATGCAGCTGCACGACGCTGCGCGGGCTGATCCCGTCCATGAACCAGTTCAGAAGCACGAAGATCCGCGTGGTGAGGCCGGGCAGGAAGGCCAGGTAGTAGAAGCGCCACAGGAGCCAGGCCGGAAAGCCCTTCAGCTCCAGGCCGAAGACCTGCGCCACGCCCTTGCGCGCGCCCAGCGAGGCAAGCGCCCCCTTCGAGCGATAGTCGAACGGCTGCGGCGTGCCGCCCGTGAGGGTGGAGGCGATGTTCTCGGCCAGCTGCTCGGCCTCCCGCACCGCGAACTGCGCGGTGGGAGGCGCATAGTCGCGCGGCCCCTGCGGCGCGTCCTTCAGCGCGATCAGCGCACAGTCTCCGAGCGCCCAGACGTCGCTCCGTCCCTTCACCGCCAGTGTGCGGTCGACCGAGATCCGCCCGCGCTCGGACGGCAGCCCCATGCGGCGGACGACGGGCGAGGGGGCATTGCCGATGGTGGCCACGATGGTGCGGGTGTCGATCACCTCGCCGGTCGTGGTCACGAGCTGCGTCCCCGTGGCGCTCGCCACGCCGGTGCCGAGCTTGACCTCGATCCCGCGCTCCCGCAGCGTGCGCGTCGCATAATCGGCCAGCCCTTGAGACATCTCGCCCAGGATCCGGTCGGCGAATTCGACGACGATCATCCGCACCTCGGACGGATCGATGTCGGGATAGAACTTCAGCGAGCGGTCGATCAGATCCTTCATTTCGCCCGCGGTCTCGATCCCCGAGAAGCCGCCGCCCACCACGCAGAAGGTCAGGGCGCCGCGCTTGACCTCGGGCAGGCGGGTGATCTGGGCATGTTCGAGCTGGCCGATCACATGGGCGCGCAGGCGGCGGGCATCCTCGAGCGTGCGCATGGTCAGCGCATGTTCCTCGAGCCCCGGCATCTTCGACAGATCGGCCGCCTGTCCCAGCGCGATCACCAGATGATCGTAGCCGATCTCGGTCGGGCGGCGCTGGACGCCCTGAAAGACCGTGACGAGGCGGCGGTCGAAATCGACGCTGTCGACGGTGGCCTTGCGGACGAACACGTCGCGCAGCAGGAAGCGCAGCGGCGAGACCGCATGGGCGGGCGTGATGGAGCCCGCGCCCACCTCGGGCAGGAGGGGCTGGAAGACGAAATAGTTCTCGGCATTGACGAGCTCGATCTCGGCGGCCCTGCCGAGCCGGCGCTTGAGGGCGCGGGCGGCATACATGCCTCCGAAGCCCCCGCCCAAGACCACGATCCGTGACGTCACGACGATTCTCCCGGTTGCGGGCCCCACCATAGCCGCTGGATCCTTGCGTGCCAGTAACTGCGCCTCCGAAAGCGACGGAGGCGAGGGTCCATGCCGTCGCAGCCGTGGCGGAGCACGGCCCGGGGCCGCGCAGGCCGGCGCCGCGCAGGGCCGCTGCCGCGGATCGGGCCCGGAGCGGAAAAGGGAGGCAGTCCGGTCCTGCGCCGCCGCCGCGGGCCGCGGCAAAATGTCCGTGCCGCAGGGCGGCACCGGGGGCCTGCCTCCGCCGTTGGACGGCTATACTCCCCCGGGACATCCGACGAAAGGCTGTCCCCCGCTTGTTGACGAGGTGCCGCGATGCCGAGTGAAGGCCTGTCCGGTCTGCCGATGCAGACCCCGCGATCCGCCGGAGGGGCGCGTCCCGCCGCACAGGCCGCCGCGCCGCATCCGATGGTGCCGCAGCCGCCCGACCACTGGCTGACCGATGCCGAGGTGCCGCCGGCGCTCCGCGTGGCCGAGGCGCTCGTGGCCTATCTGGCGCAGGGGCTCGCGCGCTACCGGGCGCTGGTGACGCTGGCCTCCGCCGCGCCACAGGTCCCGCCGCCCGACCGGATGCTCATCACCGTCGCCCCTGCCGGCCCGCGCGAGCTGCGCCTCGTGCTGTTCCTGCCGGGAAAGGACTCGCTCCGTCTCGACCTGATCGATCTCGGCATCTACCGGCTGCTCGGCTCGGGTCTGCCGATGGAAGGCGGGGGGCTGCGGCTGATCCCGATCCCGGCCTTCTCGCGCCTCCAGGCCGAGGGCGCGGTTCTGCGCAAGGATGTGGTCTACCGCATCGCCCCCCTCGACGCGCTGCCCGACGACAACGAGGCGATGGGCGGCTGACCCCCGGCTGCTTTCATTCTGGCGCAAATATCCCGCGGGGGCGCGGGGGCGCGAAGCCCCCGCTCTTCCGCCTCCATCCCCGATCCACCCGTCAGCCGCGCGCGGCCCGGGCCGCCTCCTGCAGGGCGAGGAAGGCCGCATAGCGGCGGTCGTGCAGCGCCGCGATGGCACCCCCGGCGGGCTCGTAGTGCGCGGCCGTGCGCGACATGCGCTGCATGGCGGCCGTCATGTCGGGCTCGTGCCCGGCCGCCACCGCGCCGAGGATGGCCGAGCCCAGCAGCACCGGCTCCGCCACGGCGCTCGCCAGCACGGGCTTGCCCGTCGCATCGGCCAGCAGCTGGCGCACCATGTCGAGCTGGCCCGCACCGCCCGAGATGGCGATCCGCTCGACCGGGGCGCCCGCGCGCTCCTGCGCCTCGAGGATCTGGCGCAGCCCGTAGGCGATGCCGCAGATCCCCGCCACATAGAGCGACACGAGGCTCGGCAGGTCGCGCTCCATCCCGAGGCCCGCGATCACCGCCCGCGCATGGGGATCGGCGAAGGGCGCGCGGTTGCCGAGGAATTCGGGCACCACATGCAGGCCCTCGGCGCGGGTGGCCACCTCCGACAGATCCGCGAGCCCCTCGGCGGCCAGCCGGGCCAGATGGACGGGCAGCGCCTCGCCCAGGGCCTCCGTGGCGCGGGCGGCCTCGGCCGCGGCGGGGTGGAAGGACACAAGCTGCTCGATCGCCGCGCCCGCGGCCGACTGGCCGCCCTCGTTCAGCCACATGCCGGGCACCATGGCCGAGCGGTAGGGGCCCCACACGCCCGGCACGAAGACCGGCTCGCGCGTGGTGGTCATGGTGCAGGAGGAGGTGCCGAACACATAGGCCAGATCGCGCTCGGGCGTGCCCTCGGCGCCCACGGTGCCGATCCCGCCGGCATGGGCGTCGATCAGCCCCGCGCCCACCGGCGTGCCGGGACGAAGGCCGAGCTCCGCTGCAGCCTCGCCCGTCAGCCCTTGGCCCAACGGCGTGCCGGGCTCCACCACCCGGGCGCCGATCCGCGCGAAGCCCTCGTCCGCCAGCACCCCGAGCCCCACCTGCCGGAAATAGCCCGCGTCCCAGCGGTGCTCATGCGCGAGATAGGTCCATTTGCAGGTGACGGTGCAGGTCGAGCGCGCCAGATCCCCCGTCGCCCGCCAGCCGAGATAATCCGCGAGATCGAAGAACTGCCAGGCGCGGGCGAAGATGTCGGGCCGGTGCTCGGCCAGCCACAGGAGCTTCGGCGTCTCCATCTCGGGCGAGATGCGGCCGCCCACATAGCGCAGCACCTCGTGGCCCTGCGCGTTGATCCGCTCGGCCTGCGCCACGGCGCGGTGATCCATCCAGACGATGATGTTGCGCTCGGGATCCTCGGAAGGCCCGACCGGCAGGGGCGCGCCGCCCTCGCCCACCACGACGAGCGAGCAGGTGGCGTCGAAGCCCACGCCGCCCACCGCCTCGGGCGGCAGCCCCGCCTCGGCCAGCGCCGTGCGGGTCGCGCGGCAGACCGCCTGCCAGATGTCGCGGCTCGACTGCTCGACCATCGCGCCCGGCGCGCGCCAGATCGCGATGTCGCATTTGGCCGAGGCGAGCATCCTGCCCGCGCGGTCGAACAGGCCCGCGCGCGCACTGCCGGTGCCGACGTCGATGCCGAGAAGCACGTCACCGGCGCCGGGCGCGGGACGGGAGGGATCCTGGGTCATGGAGGGGCCTTTCGCGGAAGGCGCGCCGGGGCCGGGCGGCGCCCCGCCGAAGGGGGCCGCCCGGAAGCGCGGGTCAGATGTCGACGCTGTGCGGCAGGATCACGAGGTCGCGGATCACGACGCCCTTCGGGCGCGAGAGCATGAAGAGCACGGCCTCGGCCACTTCCTTCGGCTGCATGAGCGAGCCGTTGGCCAGCGCCTCCTCCATCTTGGCCTTGGGCCAGTCGTCGAGGAGCGCCGTCACCACCGGGCCGGGCAGCACCGCGCCCACGCGCACGCCGTGCGGCGCGACCTGACGGCGGGTGGAATGGACGAAGGCCTGCACCGCGAATTTCGAGGCGGTGTAGATCGGCTCCCAGACCACCGGCACCACGCCCGCGACCGAGCTCGTGAAGAGGATGTCACCGCTCTTCCGCTCTATCATGTAGGGCAGGACGGCATGGACCGAGCGGAAGGCCGCGTTGATGTTGAGGTTCAGCATCCGGTCCCAGGCGTCGGGATCGCCCTCGGCCACCTGCCCGCCGATATAGGCGCCCGCATTGGCGTGAAAGATGTCGAGCGAGCCCGCCAGCTCGAGAATGCGCGGCAGCATCCCCGAGACCTGCGGCCCGTCGAGCAGATCGACGACGAGCGGCAGGGCGCGCGGCCCGATCTCGGCGCAGAGCGCCTTGAGCCGGTCCTCGGCGCGGTCGATCAGCACCACCGTGGCGCCTTCGGCCACGAGGGTGCGCGCGCATTCCAGCCCGATTCCCGAGGCCGCGCCGGTGATGGCGGCCACCTTTCCTTGCATGAGCTCTGCCATGATGGGTCCTTTCTAGGCGCGTCCGTGGCTGACCCGGCTCTGGCGGGCGAGCGAGTCCACGATGACGGCAATGGCCAGCACGCCGCCGGTGATCATGTAGCGGAGCGACGAGCTGAGGTTGAGAAGCGTGAGGCCGTTCGAGATCGCCTGGATGACGAGGATCCCGAGCAGGGCGGAATAGGCGCTGCCCCGGCCGCCGAAGAGGCTGGTGCCGCCGATCACGGCCGCGGCGATGGCATTGAGGTTCACGTCGCCGGTGCCGGCCTGCTGGCTCGAGGAGGCGAGCCGGGCCGAGGCGAGGATGCCGCCGAGGGCCGCCAGCGTCGAGCAGAGCATGAAGGCCGAGACATTGACCCGGCGCACATCGATGCCGGACCGGCGCGCGGCCTCGGCATTGCCGCCCACGGCGAACATCGAGCGGCCCCATTGGGTGCGCGTCAGCCCGTAGTTCATCGCCAGCACGAGCGCCACGAACAGGCCGAACATCCACGGGATGCCGCGGCCGAGGTTCAGGTAATAGGCCGCGTAGAGAAGCGCTGCGGTCAGGACGAGCGCCTTGACGAGAAGGACGCTCAGCCCCGGCGAGGAGAGGTTGGCTGCCCGCCGGCGCGCCATGGTGCGCAGCCCCGTAAAGACAAGGATCGCCCCCGGCAGCAGCGCCAAGAGGTAGGAGAGCCAGTCCGGCATGACATAGATCTGCCCGAACCGCACCAGCACCGAGGCATAGGGCAGGTTGATCGAGCCGGTGGGCCCGAGGATGTAGAGCTGCAGCCCCAGGAGCGCGAGAAGGCCCGCGAGGGTCGAGACGAAGCTCGGCATCCCGAAGCGGTTGAGGAGCACGCCGTAGAGCAGCCCCACCAGCGCCCCGAAGCCGAGCGCCACCGCGATGGCCGCGGGCAGCGGCCAGCCCATGTTGACCCAGAGCACCCCGATCATCGCCGAGGCGAGGCCGCTCATCGAGCCCACGGAGAGGTCGATCTGGCCCAGCATCAGCACGCAGACGATGCCGAGCGAGATGAAGCCCACCGTGGCCGCGTCGAAGAGCAGGTTCACGAGGTTGTTCGGCGCGAGGAACACCGGGTTCAGCGTCGAGAAGACGGTCGAGATCACCACGAGCCCCACGAGCACCGGCAGCATGCCGAGATCGCCCGAGCGCACGCGGTCGAAGAAGGCGCGCGCGGCGCCGAGAAGCCCCTCGTCGTGGCGCAGGCGGCTGTCGCCGCGGTCGAGCGCCTCTGGTTTCGGATCCATGGTCACTCCTGGGCCTCCTGCTGCTTGCGGGCCTGACGGCGCGAGACGGAGTTCTCGGTCGCGCCGGTGATGGCGGCGACAAGCTCGTTGTTCGACGTGTCGGCGGGGAAGGTGCCGTTGTTGCGCCCGAGCCGGAGCACGACGATCCGGTCGGCCACGGCGCGCACATCCTCCATGTTGTGGCTGATGATGATGACGCCGAGCCCGCGGTCGCGGACGCGCTCGATCAGGTTCAGCACCTCGGCCGTCTGCGCCACGCCGAGCGCGGCCGTGGGCTCGTCGAGCATGATGATCTTGGGATCGAGCAGCAGCGAGCGCGCGATGGCCACGGTCTGGCGCTGCCCGCCCGAGAGCGAGGCGATGGGCTCGCGCACCGAGGGGATGCGGGCCGCCAGCTCGCGCAGGAGCGTCCAGGCGCGGACCTCCATCCCCACCTCGTCCAGCCGCCAGGGCGACAGCTCGTGGCCGAGGAAGAGGTTCGCCACCACGTCGAGATTCTCGCAGAGCGCGAGATCCTGGAACACGGTCGCGATCCCGAGGTCGAGCGCCTTGCTCGGACTGTCGAGCGTGACGGGCCTGCCCATGAATTCGATGGTGCCCGAGGTCGGCTGATGGACCCCCGCCAGCACCTTGACCAGCGTGGACTTGCCCGCGCCGTTGTCGCCCACCAGCGCCACCACCTCGCCCGGATGGATGTCGAGCTCGATGTCGGCGAGCGCCGAGACGGCGCCGAACTGCTTCGAGACGCCGCGGAGCCGCAGGATGGGCTGGCCGCGCTCCTCGGCGGAGATCAGGGTCATCGCGATCTGCCTTTCTGGAAGGGGGCGCCCGTCCTCAGGGGACAGGCGCCCGGGGGGCTCACTGGATGCCGAGCTTGGCGCAGCCTTCGGCATATTCGCCGGTGCAGACTTCCGCCGCGGTCTGGATGCCCTTGTCGAAGATCTCGGCCTTGATGTTCTCGGCCGTCACCACCGCAGGCACGAAGAGCTCGGCCGGCGTGTCGTAGAGCGTGGTCTTGGCCTCGGGGGTCTCGCCCTTGAGGAAGGTCACGACCACCTTCGCCGCGGCCTCGGCCACGATCTCGGAGGGTTTCGAGATGGTGTTGTACTGGTCGCCCGAGATGATGAGCTGCAGCGCCGCGATGGTGGCGTCGTTGCCGGTGACCGGCGGAACCGGATCCACGCCCGCCGCCTTGAAGGCCGCGATGGCGCCGCCGGCGGTGCCGTCATTGGCCGCGACCACGCCCTTGATCTCGTCGCCGAAGCGGGTGATCTGGCCCGCGGCCCATTCCTGCGCCTTCGGCGGGGCCCAGTCCGGCGTGTCGAACTCGGCCAGCGTCTTGTAGCTCGATGCGTCGAGCGCCGCGTCGATCCCGTCGCGAATGAGGCCCGCGGCCGCATCGGTGGGCGAGCCGTTGATCTGCAGGACGCCCGCGCCGTCCGGCACGCCGGTGGCCTTCAGATGATCGACGAGCGACTGGGCGATGGCCTGGCCGATGCCCTTGTTATCGAAGGAGACGTAGTAATCCGCGGGCGTGGCCGGGATCGGCCGGTCATAGGCGATCACCTTCACATCCTGCGAATGGGCGATCTCGACCATCGAGGCGGCGGCGGCCGAATCGACCGGATCGAGCACGACGATCTTGGCGCCCTGCGCGATCACCGAGTTGAACTGCTGCTGCTGGAGCGCCACGTCGCCGTTGGCGTTCTGGTAGATCACCGTGCAGTCGGCGCAGAGCTCGCCCATCGACTTCTGGAAGCCGGGGAAGTCGTGCTCCTCGTAGCGGGTGGATGCCTGGTCGGGCATCAGGAAGGCCACGGTGGCGGCCTCCTGCGCGGAAGCGGCGGCGCCGAAAAGGGCGGCCACGAGGCCCGAGGCCGCAGCCAGGGCGAAGGTTCTGCTGGTCATGTCTCTCCTCCACATGTCAGGCGCCTCCGGGCCGACCGGGATGGAGACAGCACCGCGCCCGCCGTCGCGGGTCGCAGGGCGGCGTGGGGCCGCAGATCCTCTCCTCCCTCCGCCGCCGGACAGGCTGGCGCTATCGATTGCGCAACCATGCTCAATCGATGTAGCATGATTGTTACGAGGCACGGGCGATGTCAAGATGCTCTCTAGGGGAGGAGCGGGAGTGGTCGAGAAGGGCAAGCCGGAACCGGGATCGCGGAATGCGGCCCGCCGCACAACGATTTACGATCTGGCGGCACTGGCCGAGACCTCGGCCAGCGCGGTCTCGGCGGTGCTGAACGGGACATGGAAGAAGCGGCGGATCAGCGAGCGGCTGGCCGAGCGCATCCTGCGAGTCGCCGAAGAGCAGGGCTATTCGGTCAATCTGCAGGCCAGCGTCCTGCGGCGCGAGAAGTCGAACATCGTGGGCATGATCATGCCGAAATACGACAACCGATATTTCGGCGCCATCGCCGAGCGGTTCGAGGCGCGGGCCCGGGCGCAGGGGCTGTTTCCGGTCATCACCTGCACCCAGCGCGACCCGGAGCTGGAGTTCGAGGCCGCGCGCGAGATGATCTCCTATCAGGTGGAATGCCTGATCGCGACGGGCGCCACCGATCCCGACCGGATCAGCGACTTCTGCGCGGCGGCAGGGGTGCAGGCGATCAACCTCGACCTGCCGGGCGGGCGGGCGCCTTCGGTCGTGTCGGACAATTTCGGCGGCGCGCGCGATCTCGCGCATCTGCTTCTCGAGCGCGCCCCGCACGAGGCCCTGCTCTTCATCGGCGGGCGTCCGTCGGATCACAACACGGCCGAGCGGATCCGGGGCTTCCGCGCAGCCCACGCCGACCGCGGCATCCCGCTGCCCGAGAGCGCGATCCTCGCCTGCGGCTATGCGGCCGAGAAGGCCGAGGCCGCGCTCGAGGCGCGGGCGGGCGACCTGCCGCGCGGCCTCTTCGTCAATTCCACCATCACGCTCGAAGGGGTGGTCCGCTGGCTGCGCCGCCAGTCGCCGCCGGCACCGGTCGAGATCGGCACCTTCGACTGGGACCCGTTCGCGGCGCTGCTGCCCGACTGCGTGGGCATGGTCGAGCAGGATGTGGCGGGGATGCTGGAGGAGGTCTTCCGCCTGATCGGCCATGCGCCGGACGCGGGGCTGCGGATCGAGGTGCCGACGATCCTGCGCCGCCACCTCTGACCGCCGGGCTGCCCTTGCTCCGGGCCGAGTGACCGATCCACGCGCCCTCCGCGTCAGGGGGCAGGGCAGTTGCCGGCTGTCCCGAGGCCTCAGCCGCGCCGGCTCTCCATCACCGTCTTCAGGACGAGGATCACCAGCGCCAGAAGCGTGAGGGTGGTGGCCGCGGCGAAGGCGCCCGCCACGTTCAGGTCGTTGAAGAGGAGGTCGATCTGCAGCGGCAGCGTGTTGGTCTGGCCGCGCACGTTGCCCGAGACGACCGACACCCCGCCATATTCGCCCACCGCCCGCGCGGTGCAGAGGATCGCGCCGTAGAGAAGCGCCCAGCGGATGTTCGGCAGCGTCACCCGGCGGAACACCTGCCAGCCCGAGGCGCCGAGGGTCAGCGCCGCCTGCTCCTGCTCGGACCCCTGGGCCTGCATCAGGGGCAGCACCTCGCGCACGACGAAGGGCGAGGTCACGAAGAGCGTGACCAGCACGATGCCGGGCAGCGCGAAGAGGATCTGGATGTCGTGCGACAGCAGCGTGGGGCCCAGAAGCCCCTGACGGCCGTAGAGCAGCAGGTAGCAGATGCCCGCGATGATGGGCGAGATCGAGAAGGGGATCTCGATCAGCGTGAGCAGCGTCTTGCGCCCGATGAAGCGGAAACGCGCGATGGCCCAGGCGGCGGCGATGCCGAAGGCCACGTTCACCGGCACCACGATGACGGCGACCAGCGTCGTGAGCCCGATCGCATGCAGCGTGTCGGGCGCGAGGATGTTCTGGGCAAAGAGACGCCAGCCCTCGGCGAAGGCGCGGTGAAAGATGAAGGCCATCGGCACCACGACCATGAAGAGGGTCAGAAGCAGCGCGGCCCCGATCAGAAGGCGCGGCCCGAGCCGGCTTGCCCGTGGGGCGAGCGCGCCGGGGGCGGTGAGGGCGGCCGTGCTCATGCCTGTTTCCCCTTGTAGCGCAGGGCCCGCGCCTGCAGCAGGTTCGAGGCCCCGAGCAGCACCAGCGCGATGGCCAGGAGCGTGAGGGCGATCACCGCCGCGCCGTTGTAATCGTATTCCTCGAGCCGGATCACCGCGAGCAGCGAGGCGATCTCGGTCTTCATGGGCAGGTTGCCCGCGATGAAGACCACGGCGCCGAACTCGCCCAGCGAGCGGGCGAAGGAGAGGGTGACCCCCACCAGCAGCGCGGGGGCGATGGCGGGCAGGATCACCCGGCGGAAGATGGTGAAGGGGTGGGCGCCCAGCGTCACCGCCGCCTGCTCGAACTGCGGGTCGAGATCCTCGAGCACCGGCTGGACGGTGCGGATCACGAAGGGGATCGAGGTGAAGGACATGGCCGCGGCCACGCCCCAGATCGTGTAGACCACCTGAATGCCCATGGGTTCGAGGATCGCGCCATACCAGCCGCTCGCGGCGAAAAGCGCCGAGAGCGACAGGCCGGCGACCGCGGTCGGCAGAGCGAAGGGGATGTCCACCATCGCATCGAGGAACCGCTTGCCCGGAAACTCGTACCGCACCAGCACCCAGGCCATGAGAAGCCCGTAGAGCGTGTTGACCAGGGTGGCGATGCCCGCCGCCAGCAGCGTCAGCCGCAGCGCGGCGAGCGTTCGCGGCGCGGTGACGATGGCCCAGAAGCGGGCGGGGCCGATGTCGGCCCCCTTCAGCACCAGCGCCACCACGGGCAGCAGCACGATGACGCCCAGATAGGTCAGCACCATGCCCATGGTCAGGCCGAAGCCGGGCAGGACCCGTTTCGACCGGCGGGCCGGGCCGGGTGCGGTGCGCGCGATCATTGGTTCACGAAGACCGTGTCGAGGATGCCGCCCTCGGCGAAATGCTCGGCCTTGATCTTCTCCCAGCCGCCGAAGGTCTCGTCGACATCGACGAGCTTCACCTCGGGGAAGTTCGCGGCGAAGGCGGCCTGTGCCGTCTCGTCATGCACCCGGTAGAAATGTTCGGCGAGGATCTTCTGCCCCTCGGGCGCATAGAGGAAGTCGAGATAGGACTTGGAGACCTCGGCCGAGCCGTTGCGCTCGGCATTCTCGGTCACGATGGCGACCGGGAACTCGGAATAGAGCGAGAGCGAGGGCGTGACCCGCTCGAGGCCCTGATCGGCATATTGCGCGGCGATGCCCCCCGTCTCGGCCTCGAAGGTGATGAGCACGTCGCCGATGCCCTTCTCGGCAAAGGTCACGGTGGCCGCGCGGCCGCCCTGATCGAAGACGGGCACATTGGCGAAGAGCTGCTTCACGAACTCCTGCGCCTTGGCCTGATCGCCGCCGTTCGCCTCCAGCGCGTAGGCATAGGCCGCGAGATAGGTGTAGCGCGCATTGCCGCTGGTCTTGGGATTCGGGAAGATGACCTCGACGCCTTCCTTCACCAGATCGTCCCAGTCCTCGATCCCCTTGGGATTGTCCTTTCGCACGAGGAAGGCCGGCAGCGAGTAATAGGGCGAGGCCGCGTTCGGGAAGGCCTCGCGCCAGTTTTCGTCCACCATGCCGGCCTCGGCCAGCACGTCGATGTCCGTCACCTGATTGAAGGTGACCACATCCGCCGGCAGCCCCTCGAGGATGGCGCGCGCCTGCTTGGACGAGCCGCCGTGCGACTGGTCGATGGTGACGTCGCGGCCGGTGTCGGCCTTCCATTTCTCGGCGAAGGCGGGGTTGATCGCCTCGAACAGCTCGCGGGCGATGTCGTAGGAGACGTTCAGGATCTTGTCCTGCGCGGCGGCGGGGGCGGCGAGGCCGAGGGCCAGGATCGCGGCGAGGATGGGGCTTTTCACAGGTGGGACTCCTTCAGGATCGGTCGGTCGGCGGAGGGGGCGGCCGCGGCAGCGGTGTCGCCTCCGAGATGGGTCTGGCCGGGGAAGATCTGGCCGGCCTGCGCCTCGAGCCGGACGGTCTGGCCGGGGGCGAGGCCGCTGGCGGTGCGGCGCGGCACCTCGGCCTCGGCGCGGCAGCCCGCGGGGCCTTCGAGCCCGATCCGCAGCAGCGCGCCCGTCGAGGAGACATCGGTCACGCGGAATGTGCCTTCGGGATCCGGCGCGGGCCGCAGGTCGGCCGGGCGCAGGAAGAGCGTGGCGGGACCGTCGGCCATGGCGCGGCGGGGCAGGAGGCTCGTGTCGAGGCCCGCGGCGATGGCGCGGCCCGCGCGCAGGGCGACCGGGATCTCGACCGTGAGGCCCAGGAAGCGCGCGACGAAGGGGGTGGCCGGATGGTCGTAGATCTCGTCGGCATGGCCGATCTGCTCGATCCGGCCCGCGCCCATGATGACCACGCGGTCGGCCAATTCGAAGGCCTCCTCCTGATCGTGGGTGACGAAGATCGTGGTGGTGCCGGTTGCGTCATGCACCTCGCGCAGCCAGCGGCGCAGGTCGCGGCGGACCTGCGCATCGAGCGCGCCGAAGGGCTCGTCGAGAAGCAGGATCTCGGGGTCGATGGCCAGCGCCCGCCCCAGCGCCACGCGCTGGCGCTGCCCGCCCGACAGCTCGCCCGGATAGCGGTCGGCCAGCTGCGCGATCTGGAGGAAATGCAGAAGCTCCTCGACCCGCGCCCTGATCTTTGCGGCGGAGGGGCGCTGGGCGCGCGGCAGCACCGTCAGGCCGAAGGCCACGTTGTCGGCTACCTTCATGTGCGGGAACAGGGCATAATGCTGGAAGACGAAGCCCGTCCGCCGTTCCTGCGCCTTCCGGGCCAGCCAGTCCTGCCCGTTCACGGCAAGCCCGCCCGCGTCGGGCCAGTCGAGGCCCGCGATGATCTTCAGAAGCGTGGTCTTCCCGCTGCCCGAGGGCCCGAGCAGCGCGATCAGCTCGCCCTTGCGCACCTCGAGGTCGATGCCGCGCAGCACCTCGACGGGGCCGAACCGGCGGATCAGATGCGAGATGGTCATGGTCATGGGGCGTTTTCCCGACTCTGGCTGGTGCGAGGCAAACGGCCTCCGAAAGATGGGTTTACCGGAACGAACTTTATCCTTTTTAGCTTCCATTCAGAATATTGTTCTGGAAACAGGGGGGTCAACTTCGTCATACCGTGAACATTGTTCTGCTCTGGCTATCACAGCCCGGCCATCTCTCCAAGCCCCGGACCCGCGAAATGCACGCATCCCGCCGGCCGTCGCGCGGGTGCAACGGCAGGCGGGCCGGCTCGGGTCCCGCCCCTTCGGGTGCAAAAGGTCGCGGATCTGCCCCGGCCTCCGTTGTAAACCGCTTTACTGAGGCTGCGCGCGCATCCTACTCTGTCCGCCAGCCTGCGCAGGGGACATGCCATGACCGACCTTCTCACCGATGTGGTCGCGCTGACACGCGCGCTGATCGGCTTCGACACGATCAACCCGCCCGGCCGCGAGGCTCCGGCCATGCGCTTCTGTCAGGAGCTGCTGGAACGCGCGGGCTTCGCCTGCCGCCTGATCGATCACGGCAAGCACCGCGCGAGCCTGATCGCCGAGCGCGGTCCGGGCGGCGGGCTCTGCTTCAGCGGCCATCTCGACACGGTGCCGCTCGGCCGCGCGCCCTGGAGCAGGGAGGCCCATGGCGGCGCGGTCGAAGGCGACCGGCTCTACGGGCGGGGCAGCAGCGACATGAAGGGCGGCGTTGCAGCCTTCCTCGTGGCGGCGGCGCGGAGCGGGGCACCGGTGACGGTGCTGCTGACAGCGGGCGAGGAGACGGGCTGCGACGGGGCGCGCTGGCTGGCCGAAGCGGGTCGCCTGCCGCGAGTGCGGGCGATGATCGTGGGCGAGTCGACCGGGAACCGACCGCTGGCGGGCCACAAGGGCGCGCTCTGGCTGAAGCTCTCGACCGAGGGGCGCACCGCGCATGGGGCGGCCCCGCATCTCGGGATCAACGCCATCGGTCTCATGGCGACGACGCTCGCCCGGCTGACGGGCTGGCAGCCCGAAGCGCATCATCCCCGGATGGGGCGGGCCACGGCGAACCTCGGCACGATCCGCGCGGGCATCAACGTCAATTCCGTGCCCGACCTCTGCGAGCTGACCGTCGATCTGCGCTCGGTCGAGGGGGTGGATCATGCGGCGCTGGCGGCCGAGGTGCGGGGCCTCTGCGATCCGGCTGTCCGGGTCGAGACGCTGCTCGACCTGCCCGCGGTCTGGACCGAGCCGGAGGATCCGTGGTTCGCGCGCGCGGCGGGGCAGGTGCGGGCCGTGACCGGCCCCGCGGAGGGGCCGGACTGCGCCACCTATTTCACCGACGCCTCGATCCTGAAGCCCGCGATGGGCGACCCGGCGGTGATGATCCTCGGGCCGGGCTCGGTCGACCAGCCGCATGGCACGGACGAACATGTCCTTGTCTCGCGGCTGGCCGAGGCGGTGGAGATCTATGCCGCGCTGATCGCGGCGGGCGGATAGGCCGCCTCGTGGAAGTCGATCTCGAGCCGCTGCACATGGCCGAAGGTGCGCACGGCCGCGTCGCGCTCGGCCGGGGTCATGGTCTCTCCCAGCGCGTCGAGCCGGTCACGCAGCCAGTGCGCCTGCGCGGCAAAGCCCGGCGCCGCATGCATCTCGATCCAGTCGCGCACCATCGGATCGCTCATCGGCGCGGAGGCCACGGCGCTGCACCATGTCCAGTACATCCATTCGGCCGCGAACATGGATGTGACGATGCCGCCGAAATCGCCGTCGCGGGCGATGGCGAGCATCCCCTCGCGGAAGGCCGCGACCTTCGGATCGGCCTGCAGGGCCGGATCCGGCGCGATCCCGCGCCGGGCGAAGGCCGCCTCGAAATAGGGCATCTGTTCATTGGCTAGCGCATCGAGAGAGCCGATCAGCTTGCGCCGGTCGCCCATGTCGGTGGCCTTGGCCACCGCATATCCGAAGATGGCGATGGCCGTCTCGACGAAGGCGCCCTCGATCAGGAGATACCGGTCGAAGACCGCGGCAGGCAGCCGGTCGGCCTCGATGTCCCTGACGAACCGGTGGTTCACCATCGCGGCGAACGGATCCGCGTTCTCGGCGAGGATCCGGTCGGTCAGACGCTCAGCCATCGAGACCCTCCCGGGCTGCGGCCACGAAACGCGCGACGCGCTCGGGATCGACCGGGTTCCACCAGACGCCGCCCTCCTTCAGCGAGGAGGCGACGATCACCCCGTTGGTGCGCTTGAGGATCTCGACCACATTGGCCTCGGTCACGCCCGAGCCCACCAGAAGCGGCAGATGCGTGGCGCCGCCGATCTCCTCGATCTCGGCGATGGTGGCGCTGTCGCCGGTGCGCTGGCCGGTCGCGATGATGCAGTCGGCATCGAAGAAGGCCAGATCGCGCGTGAGTTCGGGGATCGAGCGGTCGGCCACGATGGCATGGCTGCCGTGCTTGACATGGGAATCGGCAAAGATCCTCACATGCTCGGCCCGCAGGAGCGACCGGTAGCGCATCGCCTCGGCGGCGCGGCCCTCCATGAAGCCCTCATTGGCCACATAGGCATTGGCCCACTGGTTCACGCGGATGAAGAGGGCGCCGCCCGCCACCGCCGCCGCCAGCGCGGGCAGCGGCGCATTGGCCAGCACGTTGATGCCGAGCGGCACGCCGAAGGCGCGCCGGATCCGGTCGGTGACAACGCCGAGGCAGGCCGCGGTCTCGGGGCCGATGTCGTCCGGCTTCGAGAAGGGAATGTCGCCGTGGTTCTCGACCACGAGCCCGTGGAGGCCGCCCGCCACCAGACGTTCGGCGTCGCGCAGGCAGGCGTCGACGATCGTGTCCATCGTCTCGCCCCGGTAGCGCGGAGCGCCCGGGAACGGCGGGCAATGGATCATGCCGATCAGGGCCTTGTCACGACCGAAGATCTCGTGGATCGCGCCGGAGGTTCTGTCGGAGATGAGCTGCATATCATGACCTTTCGGAAGAGAAGGAACGCGGGATGAAGGTCTTCGTCATCGGCAACGTGGCGCTCGACGAGACGCTTTCGATCGAGGACTTTCCCCGTCCGGGGGCCTCGATCTTCGGGGCGGCGCTGTCGCGCGACCTCGGGGGGAAGGGGGCCAACCAGGCGGTGGCGATGGGGCGGACGGGGCTTGCCTGCATCTTCGTCTCGGCCGTGGGGCAGGGGCCGCGCGGACAGGAGATCGCGCAGCGTCTGGCCCAGGAGCCGCTCGAGGCGGAGCTCGTGGCGCTGGAGGGCGTGGCCACGGATATCTCGATCGTGCTCATGTCGGCACGGGGCGAGAATGCGATCATCACCACGCGCGAGGCGGCCTCGGCGCTGACGCCGGAGGCGGCGGCCGCGGCGCTGGCCCGCGGCCAGACCGGGGACCTTCTGGTGCTGCAGGGCAATCTGAGTGCGGCGGCCACGCAGGCGGCGCTGCGCGCTGCGCGAGACGCGGGGATGCGCACGGCCTTCAACCCCTCGCCGCTCCAGCCGTATTTCGGCACGCTCTGGCCTCTGGTCGACACGGTGTTCCTCAATGAAGGCGAAGCCGAGGCGCTCGGCGGGGTGGAGAGCCTGCTGGCGCAGGGGGTGGGCGAGATCGTCCTCACGCTGGGCGCGCAGGGGGCCGAGCTGATCCGTACGACCGAGCGGACGCGGGTGCCCGCCCATCCCTGCGCCGTGGTGGACACGACCGGGGCCGGGGACTGTTTCATGGCGGTGGCGCTGGCCTCGGCCGCGCTGCGCGGCACGCGGCTCGATGCACGCGCGCTGAACCATGCGGCACGGGCGGCGGCCCACACGGTCGGGCGCGCGGGCACCGTGGCGGCCTTTCCGAACCGGGCCGAGATGGCCGCGATCCTCGCCACCTGAGGGCAGGGGCCCGACCCGCTCGCCCGGAAGGACGCGCGGGCCGGACCCGCCGGCTGGGGAGCGACAGCCGGCCCTGCGGCCCGGAACGGCCGGCCCCTGCGGGCCAGGCCCCTTCCCGGACCTGTCCTGTCAGCGGGCGACAAGCCAGCCCAGCACGTTCTTCCAGAGGCGGCCGTAGCCCTCCCACGCGCAGAAGTCGGGCGAGAGCCAGTGCGGGCCGATGTCCGAGGTCCAGGCGGCGGTGCGACCCTTGCCATGCCGGCCCAGAACGAGGAGCGGGTGGCCGCCCTGATCGGCGGGCAGGCGGGCGATGACCTCGGCCCCGTCGCGCGGCTCGACCTCGTTCACGCCGAGGATCGGCGGCCAGTCCATGCCGGTCAGCCCCTCCATCACCGGATGGTCGGGCGCCGTGATCTCGGCCACCGCACCCTCGGGGATCTCCACCCGGTCGTCCCAGGGGAAGCAGGTCACGGGCAGGGTGTCCTCGACCGGGGTCCTGCGCCAGCGCGCGCGCCCGTCGATGCCCTGGAACGAGAAATAGCCGCCCATCATGATGAGGTTGCCGCCCTCGGCCACCCAGTCCTTCAGCAGGCGCAGCCGGTTCGGCACGCATTGCGACCGTTGCCAGACCGCGGGCGGCAGAAGGAAGGTGTTCGAGCCGATGTCGGACAGGATGATGATGTCGTAGGCCCGAAGGCCCTCCATCGTGAAGGGGAAGCCCTCGGCCGCATCGTGGGCGGTCATGTAGTCGACCTCGAAGGCGCTGCCCTTCAGCGCCTCCAGCAGCGGCGTGGCGCCGGTGTGAAAGCGCACCGAGCCGAACTGGTCGAAGCCCTTGTAATGGGTTTCGGAGGTCGTCCAGCTTTCGCCAACCAGCAGTATCTTGGTGCTCATGATCTTGTCCTTGCAGGAAATGTTAGATGGAGGCGTCGAAGACCCGGCGCGGGTTCGTCACCATCAGCGTCTCGAGGGCCGCATCGTCCAGCCCGTGGCGCCGCAGACGCGGCAGGAAGTGCTTCGTCACGAAGGCGTAGCCGTTGCCGCCGTAGCGGGTGAGCATCATCTTCACGAAGACATCGTGCGACAGCAGGATCCGGTCGAGATAGCCGTGATCCGCAAGCCCGAGGATCGCGCGGGCCACCTCGTCGTCCGAGGGGCACTGCACCCCCTGATCGGCATAGAAGAAATCCATGCCGATCATGTCGAACTCGAGGAAGGCGCCGCGCTGGGCCAGTGTCGCCTGATAGACCGGGTCCATGTGCGAGGGGTTCATGTGGCACAGGACCGTGTGGCGCAGGTCGGCTCCCTCCTCTTCGACGAGGTCGAGCACGCGGTGCGCGAGGCGGAACCAGCCCGGCAGATGCACCATGAGCGGCAGGCCGGTGCGGACCTGCGCCCGGGCCGCGCCGCGGAGCGACTTCTCCTCCTCGGCCGTGAAGTCCGAGGAAACGCCGATCTCGCCGATCAGCCCGATGCGCGCATCGGTCCCGTCGGTGCCCTCCAGCGCCTCGGCCACGATCTCGTCGGCAATGTCATCGGCCGAGAGCCGCGCCGCGGTCTCGGGCATGGAGCTTGCGAGATAGTAGCCCGCCCCCATCACCACCTGCACGCCGGTCTCGGCCGAGATCCGGCGCAGCTTCACCGGATCGCGCCCGATGCCGCGGCAGGTCGGATCGACGATGCTTCGCCCGCCCACCGCGGCGAACTGCTTTACCTCGGCGATGGCCAGATCCAGATCGTCGAGCGCGATGTTGTGCTTGTTCACGAACGGGTCCTGCCGGAGTTCGGACAGGATCTCGATGCTGATCGGCGCCTCGGCCAGATACTGGCGCTCGGGCTCCTGCGGCGGGTTCCACCAGCAGCGGCAGTCGTTCTGCAGATGCTCGTGCATCAGCGTGTGGCCGAGGGCGGAGGACGGGATCGGCCCGTCCACCGTCATGATCCGGCCCGAGCGGACGTGGCAGGGAGAAAGCTCGCTCATGCCGGTTTCCTCCGTCCGAAGCGCCAGGGGCGATCGAAGAGCCGCGTGTTCATCCAGATGGCGACGAGGATGATGGTGCCTGTGACGATCTGGGTGAAGAAGGGCGAGATATGCATGAGGATCAGCCCGTTGCCGATGACGGCGATGGTCATGGTGCCGAGGACGGTGCCCAGCATCGAGGCCTTGCCGCCCATGAGCGAGGTGCCCCCCAGCACGACGGCCGCGATCACCTGCAGCTCGAAGCCCTGTGCCGCGTTGGACGAGCCCGAGCCGAGGCGGGCGGCGATCAGCATGCCCGCCACCGCGCTCGCCACGCCCGAGACGACATAGACCGAGGCCAGCACGCGCTTGGCGGGCATCCCCACCCGGCGCGCGGCCTCCATGTTCGAGCCGACGGCGATCACCTGCCGGCCATACTGGGTGCGCAGCATGACGACGAAGCCCAGCACGGCGATCAGGATCGCGATCAGGGCGGGCACGGGGAAGCCCAGCACCTCGCCGCGGCCGAGCCAGAAGAAGCCCGCCGCGTCGCGGATCGGGATCGAATAGCCCTCGGTCAGGTAGAGCGCGAAGCCGCGCAGGATCGAGAGGCCTGCGAGCGTCACGATGAAGGCCGGAATGCCCTGATAGGCGATGAACCAGCCCTGGATCCCGCCGATCAGCGCGCCGGCGACCAGCATCAGCGGCAGGGTCAGGGTCCAGTCGAGCCCGCTTGCCATGACGATGGCCGCGAGCGCGTTGATGAGCGCCACCATCGAGCCCACCGACAGGTCGATCCCGGCGGTCGTGATGACGAGGGTCATGGCCACGGCCACGATCAGGATGGGCGCCGCCTGTCGCACCACGTTGAGCAGGTTGCCCGAGGTGAGGAAGGTGGTGGTCATGGCGCCGAAGAACAGCAGACAGAGCGCGAAGAACAGCGCGATCGACAGGACCTGCGCATGGTCCCCGATGAAGTCGGCCAGCCGCGAGCCGGCCTGGCGCTCGGTGTAGGTCGCCATCAGTGGCCTCCCTTGCCGACGATGAGATCGACGAGTTCCTGCAGGTTGGTGTCGGCGATGGCGCGCTCGGCCACCTTGGTGCCCTCGTACATGACCGCCACGCGGTCGCAGACGCGGAACAGATCCTGCATCCGGTGGGTGACGAGCACGACGGCCACGCCCCGCGCCTTCACCCGGTTGATGAGGCCCAGCACCGCCTCGACCTCGGCCACGGCGAGGGCAGAGGTGGGCTCGTCCATCAGCAGGACCTTCGGCTCGAAGCTCGCCGCGCGGGCGATGGCGATGGCCTGCCGCTGGCCGCCCGAGAGCTTCTCGACCTTGGCGGTGAGGCGCGGGATGCGGATCTCGAGCGCGGCCAGCATCCGCTCGGCCTCGGCCAGCATCCGCTTCTGATCGAGGAACGGCCCGCGCTTCAGCTCGCGCCCGAGAAAGAGGTTGCCCACCACATCCACATGGTCGCAGAGCGCGAGGTCCTGATAGACCATCTCGATGTTGAGCGCGCGCGCCTCGGAGGGGGTCGCGAAGCGGACGGGCTTGCCCTCCATGGTGATCTCGCCCTCGTCGGGGATGTAGGTGCCCGAGATCACCTTCGAGAGGGTGGACTTGCCCGCCGCATTGTCGCCGATGAGGCCCAGGCACTCGCCCGGACGGATGTCGAGATCGACCCCGCGCAGGGCCTGATGCGAGCCGAAGGTCTTGTGGATGTTGCGCAGCGACAGGATCGGGGCTGCGGAGAGGGGGGGTACCCCCCTCTCTTCCTCGGGTGCGGAGGGCGCCGTCCTCATTTAAAGAGCGCCCGGAAGCCGTCGACATTGTCCTTGGTGACGATGGTCACGGGCACCGAGATGGTCTTGTCGACCTCGCCGCCGTCCGCGAGCGTCACCAGCGCCTCGACCGCCGCCGCGCCCATCGCTGCCGGATCCTGCTGGATCACGGCCTTGAGATAGCCCTCGTCGATGGCGTCGATGGCCTGCGCGGTCAGGTCCCAGCCGAAGATCGAGACATCGGCCTGCTTGCCCTGACTGGCCACGCCGGCGATGGCCCCCATCAGCGCGGGCTCGCCCGTGGCATAGATCGCGCTCAGGTCGGGGTTGGCGGTGATGAGGTTCTCGGCCGCCCCCAGCGCCACGTCCTGGATGTTCTGGCCGTCGACCGTGCCCACGACCGTCACCTTGTCGTCCAGCGCCTGCTCGAACCCGTCCTTGCGGACGTTCTGGATGTAGGAGTTGAGCGCGCCGACGATCCCGAGCTTCGAGGGCTCGGCCATGGTCTCGTTGTAATGCGCCGCGAGGTCGGCGCCGGCCTTGGCATTGTCCACGCCGATCTGCGCCTTCTGCGGCCCCTCGGGCAGGATCGCGTCGATGGCCACCACGGGGATGCCTGCATCGGCCGCCTGCTGGACGGCGGGCATGATGCCGTTCACGTCGATGGCCACCACCGCGAGACCGTCCACGCCTTCCTGGATGTAGGTCTCGATCGCGCTGTTCTGCGCGGCCGAGTCGTTGTTCGCATTGAAGATGACGAGCTTGACGCCCGCCTTGTCGGCCGCTTCCTGCGCGCCGCGATTCATCTCGTTGAAGAACAGGGCCTGCTGGTTGATCTGGACCAGCGCCACGGTTTTCTGCTCCTGCGCGAAGGCGGGCAGGGCCGCGGCGCCGAGCAGGCTCGAGGTCAGCAGGGCGCCGAGGGCACGGCGGGTGAAGTGGGGGGTCATGGTCAATCCTCGCTGTTTGTGTTGCGTCTGGTCTGTCCGACCGGCGGTGCAACGGACTCCCGCTCGATCAGCGTGACAGGAAGCAGCTCCTCTGGCGGGAGCCTTTCGGGGTCGACCGGCGGGGGGGCGAGCAGCAGCTCGAGGGCGCGCCTGCCCAGATCCCGAACCGGTTGCCGCACCGCTGTCACGGCCGGTGCGAAAAGATGGAGCGGGCCCACATCGTCGAAGCCCACGACGGAGACGTCGCGCGGGATCGACAGGCCCGCCTCGCGGAGCACCTCGTAGAGCCCGATGGTGAGCTCATCCGAGGTGGCGAAGATCGCGGTGGGGCGGTCCGGCCCGCGGGCGACGAAGGCCTGCGCCGCGGCGCGTCCCGCCTCGAACGTGTAGGGCCCGCAGGAGCGTTCGATGCGCACGTCCGGGCCTGCGATCTCGCGCATCCCCTCGAGGAAGCCCGCATAGCGGCGCGCGCCCGAGATCATCTGGTCGACGCCGCCGATGAAGAGCACATGGCGGTGGCCCGCGCGGGCGAGCCGGCGGCCCGCAAGCCGCCCGCCCTCGGCATTGTCGCAGAAGAGTTTCGGCACCCGTGCCTCGGCGATGTCCTCGTCCACCACCACGCAGGGACCGCCGCTGTTGACCTTCTCGGCCAGTGCCCGCGAGCCCGCATGGTTGGTGATGAAGATCAGCCCGTCGGCATGGCCCTGCCGGATATGATCGAGATATTTGAGTTCGCGGTCGGGGCGGTTCAGCGTGGCATGCAGCGCGAGCGACAGGCCCCGCGCATCGGCCTCGGCCTCGACCGCCGCCACGAAGGTGGCGAAGAAGGGCGTGGCAATGTCGGGCACCACGAGCGCGATCGTATCCGACCGTCCGAGGCTCAGCCGCCGGGCATGGGGATTGGGGCTGTAGTTCAGGGTGCGGATGGCCGTGTCGATGGCCTCGGCCGTGCGCGCAGGCAGCTCGAGCGAGCCGTTCAGATAGCGCGAAACGGTCGTCTTCGACACGTTCGCCGCCCGCGCCACATCCTGAAGATTGGCCATTCTACCTCGTCCAGATGATCCCGATCCCGAAGTAAATCGGTTTAGTAAACTGGTTTATCTGAACGCTAGGCCGAATCTCCCGCTGCTGTAAAGCGCCATTCAGGTCCGGGAGGGGCGATGACCGATTTCCGGTCGTTCTGCCTCCTGCGCTGTCGGTTCGTGAAAATGTCCTGAGGGGTCTCGGCGCATGGCGCGCAAGGGTCAGGATCAGCTGCGTCGCGCCGGGCAGGGAGGCGGTGCGGAGGCTATGTGCACCGGATCGTGCCGGTCGCCGCCTGCAGCCGATGGCGCGAGCCAGCCTCCACCGTCCGCGTCGCTGTGTGGTCCCGGAAGTGCCGGCCGCGGCCTCTGTCTCCCGGGGCGCGTGTCCGGCCGCCCGGTCAGAAGCTCAGCGCCGACGCTGCGGGATACTGCGTGCCTGAAGGCCCATGAGCAGCAGAAGGGACGCCAGCGCCACGGCCAGCCCGACGGCGAGGGTTCGACGCGGCGACGCGTCGGTGGCCGCCGGATCCTCGAGCTTTTCGTCCGCCGCGGCGTCCGCCGTCCCCGGCGCGCCGGATGTGAGATCGGCCGCGTTGGCCGTGGCCTCATCGGGCAGGCCCACTGTTGGCCCGGCTTCGCGATCCGCCCCTCGCACCACTGCGCTTTCCGGCAGAGCATCCGCACCGGCTGCTGTTGCCGGATCCTCCTGCGCTCCGGCCCCGTGAGCCAGAAGCGCGACCAATGCTCCGGCCGCGAGCCCGATCGTCCAACGCGCCATACCGCTTACCCATACAGAACACCGGCCTCCGTTCCGAGACCGGTGTCCATCCTAGCAGTCCGGCGACCGTGCTGAACCCGGCCGCGCCCCTGCATATTGACGCAGGGACCGCGAGGGCCTTCCTCAGGTCTCTAGGTCTCTAGGTCTCTAGGTCTCTAGGTCTCTAGGTCTCTAGGTCTCTAGGTGCCGCCGGTCGGGGCCTCGTCAGGACGTGGCCGCGCGCGCCTCCTCGAGCAGCCGCACCAGTTCCTGGCGAAGTTCGCTCAGCTTCGTCGCGACCTCGGGCGGTTGCGGTTGGGCAATCGCTTCGTCGAAGGCGTCGATGACGTTCTGTTCGCCGCTTTCGATCTGCTGGATCACATCCTCGTCGATCTTGTCGAAGATCGCCCGCAGCGAAACCACGGCGCGGTTCACGGTGGACATGAAGGTGCCGTCGTCCCCGGGGCTCCGGCCGGCAACCGACAGAAGCGCCGCGATCTCGGAGGACTGGCGGCGATGCAGCTCCTGGAACCGGCGGGCGAGCGGAAGGAACTCGGGCTCCGCCTTCTCCACCATCGTGTCGAAGCCTGCGAGCACGTCGACGGTGCGGTCATGCAGCGTCTCGAGCGCGTCGGCCGCGGCGGTATCGGGGGTATAGGACTGGTTACTCATCGAAAGGCCCTTTCAATCTGAATGAGCCGGATCAACGTGAGGCCGGCCGGCCTGTTCCGCGCGACGTTGCGGCGCGCGGAGCGCGCGGCCCGCCCGCAGCGGTCAGAGCAGCCCGCGGCGCTGGGCGATGTTGGCGGCCTGCACCGCGGTCCGGGCGCCCAGGCGATCGCAGGCGGCCTTGAAGCGGGCCTTCACCGCGCCTTCGGTGATGCCCAGACGGTGCGCGATCTCCTTGTAGCGCACGCCCTCGCTCAGCATCCGCAGGACCTCCGCCTGACTGGGGGTGAGCGCGTCGCGGTTCGGGGCATGAAGCTCGGCCAGTGTCGCGCGGAGCGTCGCGATCTCGTGGTTGGTCATCTCGCGGTCGTTGCGGGCGAAGAGGCCGAAGCTCCGCTTGCGGCTGCGGGCGGTGCGGGCGGGCAGGCCGATCACGCAACCGAAGCGCAGCCCATGACGGCGGTAGGCGGCGAGCACCCCCGCCTCGTCGGGCAGATGGACGGCGCTCCAGCGCGCGGCCCCGTTTGCGGAGGCCGCCCAGCGGATCAGCGGATCGCGCAGGCCGAAGGCCTGAACCGTGTAGTGGCGGATCCAGGACGACGGAAAGAAGTTGCATTCGTCCTCTGGCGCGAGGAACCCCACCCTCAGCGCCACATAGCAGCCGGCCGGAGCCAGATCACGGAACAGAGGTTCCTGATCCGTCAGGGCCGAGAGGGTTCCACGCTTCATCTTCTCATTTCGCTGGGCAGCCGATTGCGGCGCGAGGAGACCGTGCTGCCGTCCCATTCTCAAGTTGCGCAAAAGGTAAGGCGCTGGAAGGCCCGTCTTTTGAGCATCTGGTAAAAAAAAGAAGTAATTACATGAGCTTGGTGGGTGATCGCCTCAATCCGCGGACAAACCCTGAGGTTGAGGTGGGAGAGGCCCGACTCGCGCCCGTTACCGAAAATGTGCAGATGGCGGGTGTGGGGCGCAGCGGATCAGGTCGGCCGCCTGCGGCTTCTCCTGTCGCGGATCCGGCCATCGGACGGCAGGGGCCGGAAGCCGATGGCGGTTCGGGCTCGGGCCGCCTCCTGCGGCCGGCACGGTCTCTTCCCGACAGGCGTGAAGTGGACCTGTCCGGCGCCGTGGAGCGAGGCGGACGCGATGGTGCCCCGGAGGGGGTGACGGCCCCTCCTGTGCCGGGCAAGGCGGAGGACCGCTCCGGCGTCGTGCTGGCGCCTGACCGGAGCAGCATCGTGCAGAGGGCTTCCGAAGGTCGCGCTTCCCGGCCGCCGTACGCCGGTCGTGAGCGCGAACCTGAGCGGGACGCCGCGTCCGCGCAGGCTTGCGCCGGACCCTCCGGGCGCGGCCCGGAGCCCGTCAGCCTCGCGCGGACGGTCTCGCGGTCTGCGGCACGACGCCCGCGCGGAGCCCGAGCCGCGCAATCCGGGCCACAGAGCCCGTGCCCGGCGCGCGGAGCCAGGTCGCCCCGAGCGGACAGGCTGCCGCTCCGGTTCCGAGCTTGAACCGCGCGATGCCTTCCGTCCGCTCCGTGTCGAGCAGGCCCAGCTCCAGCGCCAGGATCCCCATCTCCTTCAGCCGCTCGATCGCCCTCCAGAGCAGCAGAGTGTGCGCATGGAGCCTGCGCCCGGCTGGCGATGTCCAGGCGAGGTGGTAGGTGGCCCAGGGGGGATGGATCAGGATCAGGATACCCGCCAGCGGCCCGCGGTCCCCCTCGGCGGCAAGGAGCAGCGTCCGGCCGCTTCGCGCCCAGGCGCGGGCGAAGGCCGGCGGCAGGCGCGCATAGCCCCGCGCCTGCGCCTGTGCCGCCTCGGCCCCGAGCAGCCAGTGTCCCGGGTTGTCGGGCAGGCTCGTCTCCGTCACCCGGAGCCCCGTGCGCTCTGCCTGCGCCAGCTTGTTCCGCCAGGCCGGCGCCAGTCCCGCCCGCAGCGTCGACAGCTCAGGCGCCAGCGCGAGCCGGGCCACATGAGCGGCCGTCATCACCGGGATCATGCCGCCGTGTAAGACGGGGCTGCCATCCTCGGCCTCAGGCGTGAAGAGGACGGCGCGGTGCCCTTGGCCGAGCGCCGACAGAAGCTCCGCCATGGCCGTCTCCGACCGCGCGCGCGGGGTGTCCGGCCTCCAGACCGGCCCCCGCGACAGAAGCGCCACGCGTCCGACGACCGGCAGCTGCCGGGCGAGAACCTGCGCCGTGCCGAGCGTCCGGCGCCCCTCGCGCCATTCGAGCCAGAGAGCCTCGGCCCCGAGGCTGCCGCAGGCCCGGCCGTAGGAGGGATGCTGCTGCATGGGCAGGCCGGCCCCTTCGGGCGGACGCGGGATGTCGCAGAGGGTCCAGCAGCAACGCATTCCGCCTTTAACCACACGGCAACTAATGGGGGGTAAACGCCGTCGTGGCTTTGCTGGCGAATGCGACGCCGGGCGGTGCGACAAGCTGGGGATACGGGGAGGGGCTTATGAAGCGGGGGCGAGACGAGGCGACGGGGGCGGATCTGCGAGGACCGGAGCGGGCGCGGGCGGGGGGCGCGCCGCGCGATGGGGCATCTGGCGGACGCGCGGCCACCACCGGGGCCGGGTCGGGCGTGGTCCGCGGCATCCATGCGCCGGCTTCGCGGCCGACGGCCATGGGCGGGCTCTGGATTGCGCTTTTCCTCACGCTGCCCTTCGCCGCCCTCGGCGTGCTGATCGATTTCGGATCGCGGCTCCTGCAGTGACCCGAGGCGCGGCCCCCGAGGGACCTGCGGAGGCCCCGTCTCGGGGCCTGCCTGCGGCCGTCAGAGGTCGCGCACCAGCCGCAGCGCGTCATAGATCGCGGCGTGGGTGTTGCGCGCAGCCACCGCGTCTCCGATCCGGTAGAGGCGGAAGCGGCCCTCGGGATTGATCAGCCGCTCCTGCGAGCCCCCCGTGGCAAGGGCGTCGTAATCTACCTCGCCCAGGTTCGACGAGAGCGGCTTCAGCTCGAAATAGAGATCGTCGAGCGGCCGCGTGCCGTGGTTGACCACCACCTGATCGACCAGCCGGTCCCGCAGCATGGGGCCGTAGTCGCTGCCCAGCACCGCGCGCAGGCGGTTGCCTTCGCGCCGGACCGACTTGAGGCGCCATGTCACGGTGAAGGTTGCGTCGCGCGCCTGCAGGCTGCGCATGTAGGGCACGAGGTTCATCGCCATCACCTCGGGTGCGAAGCTGCGGTCGGGTGTCACGACCTCGACCGCGGCTCCGGTCGCGGCTATGAGGTCGGCCGCCTGAAGCCCCGCATGATCGCCCGCATCGTCGAAGACGAGGGCGCTGGCACCCGGTTTCACATCGCCCGAGAGGATGTCCCAGGCCGAGCAGACGAGGTCGTTGCCCTCTTCCAGCACCTCGGTATGCGGCAGGCCCCCGGTGGCCACGATGACCGCATCGGGCTCTGTCGCAAGCACCGCCTCGGCCTCGGCGAAGCTGTTGAAATGAAATTTCACCCCCAGCTTGCCGCACTGGTCGAGACGCCAGCCCACTATGGACATCATCTCGCGCCGTCGCTCCTGCCGCGCGGCGAGCCGCAGCTGACCGCCGGCCTCGGACGCCGCTTCGAACACCGTCACCGCATGTCCCCGGCTGCCGGCCACGCGCGCGGCCTCGAGGCCGGCCGGGCCGGCGCCCACCACGGTGATACGTTTTTTTACCGGGGCAGGGGCGATCTCGTGGGGCTGCTCGATCTCGCGCCCGCTGGAGGGGTTGTGCAGGCAGAGCGCCATGCCGCCCTGATAGATCCGGTCGAGGCAGTAGTTCGCGCCGACGCAGGGGCGGATGTCGTCTTCGCGGCCTTCGACGATCTTGCGCACGAGATGCGGGTCGGCCAGGTGGGCGCGCGTCATGCCCACCATGTCGAGCTTGCCGCTGGCAATGGCGTGGCGCGCGGTTGCCACGTCGGGAATGCGCGCCGCATGGAAGGTGGGGAAACCGGTGGCGGCGCGGATCTCGCCCGCGAAATCGAGATGGGGCGCGCTGCGCATCCCCTGGATCGGGATCAGGTCGGTAAGGCCGGGGTCGGTGTCGATATGTCCCTTCACGACGTTCAGGAAATCGATCAACCCGCTCTCCTTCAGCCGGCGCGAGACCTCGAGCCCCTCGGCCGGGCCCATCCCCCCCGCCAGATCCTGATCGCCCGTGTAGCGGACGCCCACGATGAAATCGGGCCCTACGCGCCTGCGGATCGCGCCGAGCACCTCGAAGGTGAAGCGCAACCGGTTCTCGAGGCTGCCACCCCACGGCGCCTCGAGATCGTTGGTCAGAGGCGACCAGAACTGCTCGAGCAGGTGGCCGTAGGCTTCGAGCTCGATCCCGTCGAGGCCCGCCGCCTTCATCCGCTCGGCCGCGTCGGCGAAGTCGCCCACGATGCGGGCGATGTCCCACTCCTCCATCCGCTTGGGGAAGGCGCGGTGGGCCGCCTCGCGCTCGTGGCTCGGCGCCACCACCGGAAGCCAGTCGCCCTTGTCCCACCGCGTGCGCCGCCCGAGATGGGTGAGCTGGATCATCACCGCCGCGCCATGGTCGTGGCATTCGTCGGCAAGCTTTTTCATCCAGCCGACCACCTCGTCCTTCCAGACCAGGACGTTGTTGAAGACGGGCGGACTGTCGCGCGAGACGCTGGCCGATCCCGCCGTCATGGTCAGGGCCACGCCCGCCTTCGCCCGCTCGACATGATAGGCGCGATAGCGGTCCTTCGGCATCCCGTCCTCGGGATAGGCGGGCTCGTGGCTGGTGATGAGGATGCGGTTGCGCAGCGTGAGATGCTTGAGCCGGTAGGGCTGGAGGAGGGGGTCGTTCGACATGGGAGACTCCTTGGCGGGACGGATGCATCATCTGCCAAAATGTTCAGTTGTGTCAATTAAAGGTTCGGCAGTGACCAATGGATGATCTGTGGCGAACATTCGCTTGCCTGCCGGCTGTCGCCCGCCTAAGCACGGGACATGGAGGAACGGGATTCCGAGACGGGGTGGCGCGGGTCGCGCGAAGGCTGGCTTCAGGCGGCCTACGAGGCGCTGATCGAGGGCGGCGTGGAATCGGTCAAGATCATGACCCTCGCCGCGCGGCTGAAGCTCTCCCGCACCAGCTTCTACTGGTTCTTCAAGGACCGGGCCGACGTGCTGGATGCGCTGCGCAGCCAGTGGGCCGGGACGACGACCGCGCCCCTCGTGGCGGCCTCTGCCGAATATGCGGAGAGCCGGGCCGAAGCGATGCTGAATGTGCTGGCCTGCTTCCTCTCGGGTCGGTTCGATGCGCGCTTCGAATTCGCGGCCCGCAGCTGGGGCCTGCAGGATCCCGCCATGGCTGCGGCCGTCGAGGCGGCGGATGCCGAGCGGCTGGCGGCGCTGACCGACATGCTCGCGCGGTGGGGGCACGATCCGCAGGAGGCGGATGTGCGGGCGCGGACCGTCTATCTGGTGCAGATCGGCTATATCTCGATGCGGGCGGAGGAGACGCTGGAGACGCGGCTCGCGCGCATTCCGAACTATGTCGAGATCTACACCGGCGTGCGCCCCGAGCCGCGCGAGATGGCGAGGTTCCGGGCGAGGCTGGGTCTTGCGGTCTGAGCAGAGACGCCACCGACGGTCTGCCGGGGGACGATGCACGTTCAGGAAGCGCCCACTCCTCCTGTGCGGGTGACGAGTGCAACCCTGACGTGTGGCGGCGCAGGTTTTATGGCCTTTTCGCGATTGGTGCCTTGAAAGACGGAGCCGGATCGGCATCCTTGACCCATCTTTTATCTTTTCATTGGCAAGCGCACCGTCGGGTGCCGCACGCAAACTGATCGTTCGAGGATTTTCGGCATGACCCTTCGCAGGACGCTGCTCGTTTCCACGCACAACATGGATGCCCGGCCGTGGAGCGGCGTGCTCTGGGAATGGTCGAACGTCGTCTCGCGGCTCGAGGGCGGGCGGGTGATCGCGCCGCAGGACCGTCTCTACCGGCCGGGCGCGGGCGCGGTGAGCCTGCCGTTGCGCGACCGGCTGGAGCTCAAATACCGCAAGCTGCGCGGGCACTACGTCCCGCGGATGGAGCCGATGACGCTCGATCTCGACTACGACCTCACCCTCTACACCTGCCAGTTCGTCTATGAGATCGAGGAGATCGACCAGATCCGGCAGTGGCGCGACCGGTCGGGGATCGCCGCGATCTTTCTTCTGGAAAGCTGGTCCTCGACCTTCGAGCAATGGAAGGACAAGCTGCGGCTGCTGGATCGGTTCGACCATGTCTTCGTGCTGAACGGCTCGAGCAAGGAAGCGCTGGCGCGCTATACGAGCGCGCCGATCACGCAGCTGTCCACGGCAACCGACACGATGCTGACCGCGCCGTTCCCGCATCTGCCGAAGCGCGGCATCGATGTGACGGTGATCGGGCGCCGCGATGCGTCGGTGCACGAGCGTCTTCTCGATCTCTCCGCCGAGCGCGACCTCGTCTATGTCTATGACGTCTGGAAGGGGCAGGAGATGCGCGACGGCTGGGCGCCGGTGCGGCGCTACAACGCCGACCTGATCCGGCACAGCCACTGCTTCCTCGCCTGGGATCCGGGCGATCCGTCTGCGGTGCGCGAACTCGCCGGCGGCGACCGGGCGCTGTCGACGCGCTATTTCGAGGGGGCGGCCGGCGGTGCGCTCGTCCTCGGCAGTGCGCCCGATTGCCCGGAATATCATCAGGCCTTCGACTGGCCCGATGCGCTGATCCCGCTCGACCGGGACATCGGCGAGGTGCTGGCCGAACTCGAGGACAATCCGGCCCGGGTCGAGCGGGCACGGCGCAGCAACATCGCGCAGTCGCTGCGCCGTCACGACTGGGCCCACCGCTGGAAGCGGGTGCTCGACACGCTGGGGCTCGAGGCCACGCCCGAGCATGAGCGGCGGCTTCAGCAGCTCAATGAGATGGCGGCCCATGTCGAGCGGGCCGAGCCTGTCGTCCGCACGCGGCCGACGATGCTCGCCTCGACTGCAACGGGCTAGGCGCCTCGGCGGGGTCCAGAGGATGACGATGGGAAGCGGCGTCGCCCGGCCGTAACGGCTTGGGTGCGGCGCGGCGCCGCTGACGGGCACTCTGTTGCGGCAATCGGCTGACAGCCGGGCCTCCCCTTGGCCGGACAGACCTATCCTGCGACCTCGGTGACAGGTATGCCGAAGACGGGGCAGCCATTTGGGACGGCGATGCGGACCTGCGGCTCGGCAACCTGGCGTTCGAACTTCCGCCCATCAGATGCGGGCCCGGAAGCTTCGCACAGTGCCTCCTCGTTTCGATGCGTGCCGTCACCCGTCCGCAGGCTTCATCCCTCTCGACGCCAGTAGGTCGAGAAATAGGGGCGCATCGACGCCACCCGCGGGTCGCGCCGGAAATGGGCGCGTGCCTCCCGCACGGTCGCCTGCTCCGCCGCCACCCAGAGGTAGGGGGGCGGCGCATCGGGATCGAGATCGACCGCCCTCAGCGCTGCAAGCAGCGTCTCTCCCGCGTGGCGCCGGAGCCATGTCACCTCGACCTGCTCGGGCGCGCGGAGGGGCATGCGGTCACCGTCGTCGCCGATCTCGATCAGCACCCGGCCGCGCCGGTCGGCGGCGGAGGTCTCGAGGATGCGCCGGATCGCGGGCAGCGCCGTCTCGTCGCCCGCAAGGAGGATCTCGCCCGCGTCCGGAAGATCGCCGCCGCCCGGTCCCATCACCGCCACCTTCGTGCCGAGCGGGGCCGAGAGCGCCCAGGCGCTCGCCCGGCTTCCTTCATGCAGGAAGAGGTCGAAGGTGAAGCGGTTCGCCTCCGGCTCCAGCGCGACGAACGTGTAGGCCGCGCGGTGCAGCGCCTCCTCGCCCTCGGGCCAGACGGTGCGGCCGCGCCCGTCGAGCCGCGGCCAGACCGGCGCGCGGCCCTCGGGCGACAGGAGCAGCGAGAAATGCATCGGCCCCGCATCGAGCGCCGCCGTGCCCGCGCAGCCCATCGTCAGGCGCAGGAAGTTCGCGCCCCGCCGCTCGCGGGCGACGAGCGTCGCGGGATGAAGGCTCGGCGGCCGCTGCGTCTCGGGGGTTCCCGTCCAGGCGATGCCCTTGCCCGCAGCGGGGCAGACATGGTCGAGCAGATACATCGCACTCTCGCGAAGCTGGTAGAGCTCCACCGGGCCGCCGGCGCGGATCGCGATGCGCAGGCGCGCCCCCGCGGCCTCGATCTCGGTCTGGCCGCGGCCATAGGCGATGCGCAGGAGACCGTCCCTCCGCTCCTGAGGGATCTCGAACGCCGCCACATGCTCCTCGATGTGGTCGAGCAGCCCTTCCGGCAGCGGACCTTCGTAGAAGCCTACGGTCTGTTGAGCGAGGGTCATGGATGTCTCCTCAATGCGGGATCACGAGCGGCGTCCCTTGCGCGGGGTCGACCGGCAGGCGTCCGCAGGCGGATGCAGGGTGCCCCGCGCCGAGCGACAAGGCGCGGGGAGAGCGGTTGCTCTCCCGTCCGCGCGTTCCTCGGCGCTCGGCGCGGTCCGAGGGCCCGCTTTTCCTGCTGGCAGAAGCACCGCCTGCGGGGTCCGGCCGGACGGCCGGCCTTGGCCGCCGCGCGCGTGATGCGCAGGCAAAGCGCAGATTGCCGAAAGGTAAGCTCAGGCAGGGCAAGCAGCGACATGGTCCACCGTGCTGATGGGTTCGGTGGCTTGCACGGCACCTTTCGCGGAGGGAAACGCGAAGCGCCCGACTGGCTGGCGTCTCCTCCTAATGACCCGAGAATACCTGACAAGTCAACTCGGTCTTTGCGGCCTGCCTTTAGCGGTCCGGCAGCCGCGTTCGGAGTGCCTCAAGCGCTGCGGCTCATGGTCATGCGTTTCACGCACCAGCGCGGGCATCCTGTGCAGGGCCGAGGCGTTGCTGGACCTTGGATTGCGGCCAGCCGAAAGAGACGCCCAGGGGCGCCTGCACGCCGGAGCGAGGCGCTGCGGGGACCTTGGATCCTGCCAGCCAGAAGCCGCCCGCGGCGCACCTGCGCGCCGGACGGAGACGCTGGAGAGGACCTTGTGTCCAAGCGGCCAGAAGCGGCGCGCGGGGGGAGCCGCGCGCCGGGATCGTCAGGCGATGAAGTCGATCCGCTGGCCGTTCGCCGCATCGAAGAGATGCAGGTTCTGGCGGTCGAAGCGCAGCGGCTGCGTGCGGCCGAGGCTGCGGGCCCGGTCGGCCGGCACCCGCACGGTGATCTCGCGCTCGCCCATGAGGCAGATGGCGAGCGTATCCGACCCCAGCTCCTCGAGCACGTCCACCTCTGCGACGAAATCGGCCTCCTCGGGCGCGCAGGGCTCCAGATGCTCGGGGCGCAGGCCCACATCGAGGCTGGTGCCCACCGGCACCGGCAGATGCGAAAGCGGGATCGCGCCGCCGCCCACCTCGATCACCGTGCCGCGATCCGACGAGGCCACGCGACCCGGCAGGATGTTCATCTGCGGCGAGCCGATGAATTCGGCCACGAAGCGGCAGGAGGGCCGCTCGTAGAGCTCGAGCGGACGGCCGTGCTGGATGATGCTGCCCTTGCGCAGAACCACCACGCGGTCGGCCAGCGTCATCGCCTCGACCTGATCGTGGGTCACATAGATCGTCGTCGTGCGCAGCATCCGGTGCAGCCGCTTGATCTGGGTGCGCATTTCGACCCGCAGCTTGGCGTCGAGGTTCGAGAGCGGCTCGTCGAACAGGAAGACCTTGGGCTTGCGCACGATGGCGCGGCCCATGGCCACGCGCTGACGCTGGCCGCCCGAGAGCTGGCCGGGGCGGCGGTCGAGCAGGTCCTCGAGCTGGAGGATGCGCGCGGCTTCCTCGACCTTCTTCCGAATCGTCTCGGCGGGCTCGCCGCGCATCTTCAGCCCGAAGCCGATGTTGTCGCGCACCGTCATGTGCGGATAGAGCGCGTAATCCTGAAACACCATCGCCACGTCGCGGCCCTTGGGCTCGATATCGTTCACCAGCCGGTCGCCGATGCGCATATGGCCGCCGCTGATGTCCTCGAGCCCGGCAATCATCCGCAGCATGGTGGATTTCCCGCAGCCCGAGGGCCCCACGAAGGCCACGAACTCGCCGTCCTCCACCTCGAGATCGACGCCGTGGATGGCCTCCATCCCGCCATACCGCTTCACGATCTTCTGCAGACTGATGCGTGCCATGCGCTGTCCTCCCTGTCGTCCGGCCGCTTCTCGCGCCGAAGCCCGTCGGACCCACATTATCAATATCGTTGACATTATCAATAATCATGTGATTATCAATACAACATCAGGGAGGATGCAGGGGTCATGGGTGTGGGCGAGGCCTTCGGAGCGGGACCGCAGCGCAGCCGCAGCGCGCAGGTGGAGCATGCGCTCCGCCGCGAGATCGTGCTGGGGACGCTTCCGCCCGGCGGCGTGCTGCGCGAACTGGATCTGGCGCAGCGGTTCGCGGTGGCGCAGGGCACCATCCGCGAAGCGCTGATGCGGCTGTCGGAAGAAGGGCTGGTCCAGCGCCGCGCCCGCCGCGACACCCATGTGACGGAGGCCCATTCCGACGATGTGGTGGAGCTTCTGCGCATCCGCCACGACATCGAATGCCGCGCTGCGATCCGGGTGATCGAGGCGAACGACCCTCGCCTGCGCAGGGATCTCGACATGCTGCTGCAGGCCATGCGGCTGGCCGCGCTGCAGGAAGACGAATATGCGCTGCTGGAGCAAGACTGCCGCTTTCACCTGCGTCTGTTCGAGGCCGCCGCCATGCCGGTGGTGGAGCCGGTGCTGATGCGCTGCCTTCTTCATACGCAGCGGTTCAAGATCCTGAACAGTGCGGCGAACAGCCGGGAGCTGCTCGCGACCGCCGACCGGCATGTCTCGATCCTCGAGGCGCTAGAGACGCGCAGCGCCGAGGCGCTGATGCGCGCGCTCTCGCATCACATCGCGACCATCGTCGATTTCGGCCCCGAGGTCATGCCGACGCTCGCGCCCGAGGCAGGGCAGGGCATGGCGACCCCCGCCCTGAAGGTGCATCCATGAGCCTGACCCTTGCTCCCGAAATGCGCGCCGTGCTCGACCGGCTCTTGGCCGAGGACGGGGTGCAGCCCGATCCGACGCTCCTGCCGCCGGCCGAGGGCCGGGCGGCGGCCGAGGCCGGCAACCGGCGCTGGAACGGGCCGGAGCCCGCCATGGCGCGCGAGCTTCGCGTCGAGACGCCGGACGGGCGGCGGGCGCATGTCTTCCTGCCCGCGGGCGATCTCGGGCGCGAGGCGATCCTCTTCATCCACGGCGGCGGCTGGGCCTTCTGCTCGGCCGCGACCCACGAGGGGGCGGCGCGCCAGCTTGCGGTCGAGACCGGCGCGGCGGTGGTGACTTTCGACTACCGGCTCGCGCCGGAACATCCCTATCCGGCGGGACTGGAGGATTGTCTCGCCGTCTGGGCCGGGCGCGAGGCGATCCTCGCCGGACGCCGCTGGTCGGTGGCGGGCGATAGCGCGGGCGCCCATCTCGCGGTCGCGCTGATGTTCCGGCTGAACGGCCGCGACCTGCCGGCGACGGGGCTCCTCTTCTACGGGGTGTTCGATGCCGATTTCGAAAGCCCGAGCTATGTCGAGGTGGCCGAGGGGCCGGGCCTGACCCGCGCCAAGATGCTGCGCTACTGGGATTTCTACACGCCCGCGGCAGGCCGGCTCGAGGATCCCTGTCTCACGCCCGCCCGCGCGCCGGATGCGATGCTGGCGGCGCTGCCGCCGCTCTATCTCAACGCGGCCGAGATCGATCCCCTGCGCTCGGACGCCGAGCGCTTCTCGGCGCGGCTCACAGCGTTGGGGCGGACCGACAGGTTCGACATCGTGCCGGGGGTCGTCCACGGATTCATGCAGATGAGCCGTTGGCTGCCGCAGTCGGTGGCGGCCTACCGCCGGGCGGGCGAGGTGTTCCGGGCGCTCACCTGACCGCCGCCCCGGGCGGCGAACGTTTCTCGATTTTGGGAGGAGAGAGAATGAAAAGAACCATCAGCGCGCTGGCCCTTCTGGCCGGCCTCGCGCCGGGGATCGCCTCGGCCGACAGCACCGTCCGCTTCTGGTATCACTTCGACAATCCGGAGAACCCGATGTCGGATCTGGTGGCCAAGTTCGAGGAAGCGAACCCGGGCATCAGGATCGACGCGCAGAACGTGCCCTGGAACAGCTATTACGACAATCTCTACACGGCCATCGTCGGCGGCAACGCGCCCGACGCGGCCATGCTGAAGATGTTCGCCCTGCCGCGCCTTCTCGAGATGGAGGCGCTCGAGCCGCTCGACGAGATGATCGCGGGCTGGGAGGGCCGCGACGACATCCTCGACAATCTCTTCGACCTGACCGAGGCCGAGGATGGCAAGCACTATTACCTGCCGGTGCAATATGTGGCGCTCTACCTCTATTACCGCGCCGACATGTTCGAGGAGCTGGGCCTCGCCCCGCCCGAGACCTGCGACCAGTTCCGCGAAGCCGCGATCAAGCTCACCCGCGACACGAACAACGACGGCAAGATCGACACCTACGGGTTCGGCTTCCGCGGCGGCAAGTCCGGGCACGAACATTGGGGCGCCTTCACGCTGGGCCGCGAGGGCGTGGCGCTCGACGAGAGCCTCACCTCCGAGGCCGGCGTGGCGGGCACGCAGTTCGTGGTGGATCTCTTCCAGAAGGACAAGGTCTTCCCGCCCTCGGCCCCGAACGACGGCTTTCAGGAGATCATCGGCGCCTTCAAGACCGGCGTGACCGCGATGACGATCCACCATGTCGGCTCCTCGAACGATCTGGTGGCGGCACTGGGCGACAAGGTCGCGGCGGTGCCGGTGCCAGAATGCGGCGGCGGGCGCTGGACCACCTTCGGCGACGAATCCACCGGGGTCTTCAGCAATGCCAGCGACAAGGAAGCCGCCTGGAAGTGGATCTCGTTCCTTTCGTCGGAGGGCAACAACGCGCTCTTCAACAGCGCCACGGGCCAGCTTCCGGTGACCAAGAGCGACAGCGCCACCTGGGACCAGCACGAGAAGCGCTTCGTCGACGCGACCCAGGCCTCGCTCCCCTTCGCCCATCTGCTGCCCGCCTCCTCGGCCACGCCCGAGTTCGTGAACACCGTCTGGCCCACGAACATGCAGCGCGCGCTGAACGGGGAGATCACCGCCGCCCAGATGAACGAAGCCATCGCCAAGCTCTTCGCCGAAGAGTGACGGTGCAGGGCCGGGGCGCTCCCTCCCCGGCCCGCCTTCTTCCCGAACCATCCGACGCGCCGCCCGCGTCCGAGCCTGACCCGCCTGCCGGCCCTCCGCGCCGCAGGGGACGAGAGAGGTCCGCCCGATGACAAGTGTTCCGGTCCCTGACCGCGACGAAATCGCCCCCGCCCGCCGCGCGCGGCTCTGGCGGCAGGTGCTGCCGCTGGCGCTGCTGTCCCCGGCCGTGCTCGTCACGCTCGCCATCGTCTTCTTCCCGATGGTGCAGACGGCCTGGATGAGCCTGCACGACTATGTGCTGTTCCGGCCGAAGAAATTCGACTGGGTGGGGCTCAAGCACTATGCGGCGATCCTGCAGGACGAGGTCTTCTGGATCTCGCTGCGCCACACGGTGCTCTGGATCGCGATCACGGTGCCCGCGCAGGCGCTTCTGGGGCTGGCGACGGCGCTTCTCCTGAACCAGAAGTTCCCGTGGCGGCCCGTGGCCCGCGCGCTCATCATCATTCCCTGGGCACTACCCTCGGTCGTGATCGCGCTGATGTGGGCCTGGATCTACGATTCGAACTACGGCGTGCTGAACGACCTTCTGCTGCGCGTGGGCATCCTCGAACAGTCGATCCCGTGGCTCGCGAACCCCGGCACCGCGCTCTATGCGATCATCCTCACGCTGACCTGGCAGGGCTTTCCCTTCTTCGCGGTGATGATCCTCGCCGGTCTCCAGTCGATCCCGCGCAGCTACTACGAGGCGGCCTCGCTCGACGGCGCCTCGAGCCTACGGCAGTTCTGGCACATCACGCTGCCCGGCATCTCGGGCGTGCTCTTCACCGCGATCCTGTTGCGCACGATCTGGGTCGCGAACTCGATGGACGTGATCTTCGTGATGACCGGCGGCGGGCCCGGCTATGCCACCTATACCCTGCCGCTCTACGCCTTCCTCGAGGCGCGCACGAACCTCGATTTCGGCTACGGATCGGCACTCGCCATGACCTTCACGCTGCTCCTGCTCGGCATCGTGATCCTTTATCTGAAACGTTCGGCCAAGGCGGTGCACTGATGGCTCTGGGACGCAAATCCACCCTCCGGCGGATCCTGACCGTCGATCTGCCGATGGTCCTGATCCTCGTCTTCACGCTCGGCCCCTATCTCTGGATGGCGCTGACCTCGCTCACGGCCGAGGACAAGCTTTTCACCCGCGGCCCCTCGGTCTTCGACCTCGTCTGGGAGAACTACGCCCGGCTCTTCGCCAACGTGGGCTTCGCGCGCAACATGCTCGACAGCCTGATCGTGGCCTCGGGCACCGTGATCGTGGGCCTCACCCTGTCGGTGACGGCGGCCTACAGCTTCTCGCGCTTCGATTTCCGCTTCAAGCGCGTGCTGCTGCTGCAGTTCCTGCTCATCAACATGTTCCCGCTGGTGCTCCTGATCCTGCCGCTCTTCGTGCTGATGCGCCAGCTGGGGCTTCTGGACACGCATCTCGCGCTCATCATCGCGAACTCGACCATCGCCATTCCCTTCTCGGTCTGGATGATGACGAGCTACATCAACGGCATCCCGAAATCGCTGGACGAGGCGGCGATGACCGACGGCTGCTCGCGGCTCTCGGCCATGGTGCGGGTGATCCTGCCGCTCTGCGCGCCGGGCATCATCGCGACCGGCATCTACATCTTCATCACCGCCTGGAACGAATATCTCTATGCCCTGACGCTGGGTGGCCAGAACGTCCGGCCCATCACGGTCGCGGTGCAGACCATGATCGGCGAATATCAGGTCCAGTGGGGCCTCCTCACCGCCGGCGGCATCGTGGGCGCCATGCCCGCCACCCTCCTGTTCCTGATCGTGCAGCGGCGCCTCGTGGGCGGCCTGACTCAGGGCGCCGTGAAGGGCTGATCCCAGACCCGGCGGGGCCGGAGAGGGCCCCGCCTTCCCAAGAAGGAAGAAACGTGAAAAATCCTGTCGGCATCATCTCGATGCAGTTCATCCGGCCCTTCACCTCGGAGTCGCTGCATTTCCTGAAGAAGTCCCGGGCCCTGGGCTTCGATTTCATCGAGCTTCTCGTGCCCGAGCCCGAAGACGGGCTCGACGCGGCCGAGGTGCGGCGCATCTGCGAGGGCGAGGGGCTGGGCCTCGTTCTGGCCGCGCGCGTGAACCTCCAGCGCTCGATCGCGAGCGAGGAGCCTGCGGCGCGGGCCGGCGGGCGCGACTATCTGAAATATTGCATCGAGGCCGCCGAGGCGCTCGGCGCGACCATCGTCGGCGGCCCGCTCTATGGCGAGCCGCTGGTCTTCGCCGGCCGCCCGCCCTTCCCCTGGACGGCCGAACAGATCGCCGCCCGCGCCGCCCGCACCGTCGAGGGGCTGGCCGAAGTGGCCCCGCTCGCCGCGAGCGCGGGCAAGGTCTTCGGGCTCGAGCCGCTGAACCGCTTCGAGACCGACATCGTGAACACGACCGCACAGGCCATCGAGGTGGTGGATGCGGTGGGCTCGCCCGGTCTCGGCGTCATGCTCGACACGTTCCACATGAACATGGAGGAACGCTCGATCCCCGATGCGATCCGCGCCACAGGCGCGCGCCTCGTCCATTTTCAGGCCAACGAGAACCACCGCGGCTTCCCCGGCACCGGCACCATGGACTGGACGGCCATCGCGCGGGCGCTGGGGCAGGCGGGCTACGCGGGTCCGGTCTCGCTCGAGCCCTTCCGGCGCGACGACGAGCGCGTGGCGCTGCCCATCGCCCACTGGCGCGCCCCGCACGAGGACGAGGACGAGAAGCTGCGCGCGGGGCTGGGCCTCATCCGCTCCGCGCTCACCCTGGCGGAGGTGACCCACTGATGACGATCAGGATCGGATGGATCGGCTGCGGCCGCCACGCAACCTGGATGCTGATGCCGCAGCTCGCCCGTTCGGGCTTCGAGATCGCGGCGGTCTGCGACCGTGACGCGGCGGCCGCGCAGGCGGCCGCGCGCCAGTTCGGCGCGAAGGCCGTCTTCTCGGACTTCGAGGAAATGATTGCCGCAGGCGGGCTCGATGCCATCGGCATGGCGGTGGGCCCCGAGGTCCATTACCGCGCGACGCTCGCGGCCATCGCGCGGGGCCTGCCCGTCTTCATGGAAAAGCCCCCCGCCGCCACTGCCGTGCAAGCCGAAGAGCTGATGCGCGCCTCCGAGGCCGCGAAGGTGCCGGTCACGGTGGGCTTCATGAAGCGCTATTCCACCGGCAACCGGATCGCGAAGAACATCCTCGAGGGCGGCGACTTCGGCCCCGTGCTGGGCATCCACGGCAGCTACATGACCGCGCCCACCTATTTCGCGGGCGAGGTGGATTATACCGGCTTCTACCTGCACCATTGCGTCCATTACATGGACCTGATCCCCTGGTTCGCAGGGGCCGACTTCGCCGACGTGCAGCTGCGCAAGAATGTCTGCGGCAAGGGCAAGATGCTCCTGCACATGAACTTCGCCTGCGAGAACGGGGTGATCGGCAACGTGGTGATGGGCACGGTCCAGTCGCGCGGCACACCGATGGAGTTCGTTCAGGTGATGGGCGACCATCACCGCGTCGAGGTCGAGAATGTCATCAACGTGGCCTGGCACCGCAACCCGCCCTTCAAGGCCGAGGATCCCCGCGCCCTGCTCGATCCCGGCTGCGACAGCCTCGTCTGGACGCCGAACTTCACCGCGGCGGCGAACGAGGATCACAAGGGCTATCATGCGCTTCTGACCGATGTGGCGGCAATGATCCGCGGCGAGTCCGACCGGGCGCCGGTGATCCGCGACGGCTGGCTCGCCATGAAGCGGCTCGAACGGATGATCGCGCTGATCGAGGCCTGACGCCCGCCGCCGCCCGGTCTCCCGGGCGGCCGCACCCGCGCCCGCCCTGAGCCAGAGGCCGGCCGCTCCCGTCTGCCCTCCGGGTGCGGATCCCACGCCGCGGCTTTCGCAGACGGCCGACGGCTCGGCGCCGTCGCCCGAGCCGAACGAGCCCCGCCGCGAACACGCTGCCTTGGGTGCGGCGCGCAGGCCGGGCCTGCCGTCCCTCGCCTCTTCACTCTGTCCAAATATCCCGGGGGGACCGCAGGGGGCGGCACCGCCGCTCCCTGCCCGCGCCGAAGGCGCGGACGGGGGGCAGCGCCCCCCGCCTCCTGCGTGTCAGAACTGCGCGATCAGGTTCAGCGCCAGCCCCTTGTCGTCCTGCACGAGGTCGGTCAGATCGTCCGAGAACCGGCCGAAATTGTAGATCAGCCCCATCGACATGTTCCGGTTGACCTGCCGGTAGCCGCCCACCAGCACGCCGGTCTCGGTCGTGCCCGCCTGTTCGGCATGCAGCTGCCGCACCTCGGCCAGCAGGTCCCAGTTGTGCACGAGGTGATAGCGCGCGCTGACCACGCCCAGCCAGGCGTCGTTATCCACGAAGGCCTCGCCCTCGGCGGCCGAGCTCGCGCCGAACCGCATCCCCAGCTTGCCGCCCAGCGTCCAGCGTTCGGTCACGTCATATTCGGCATCGAGGCTCACCACATGGGTCTTCTGCCGCGGGCTCCGGCTCTGCACCCCGTCCGTCTCCTGACCGTAGAGATCGTAGAGATACTGGTATTTCGCGAGCAGGTTCAGCCGGTCGTTGTCGGTGGGCCGCAGCGCATAGCCCAGATCGTAGCGGATGTAGTCGCCCTCGGGCAGGGTGGCGGTGCCGTTGTCGGGCAGCACGAACTGCAGGCTCGACACGATCCGCTCGGCGTCGTTCAGCGCATAGCGCACCGTGCCCGTGCCGAGGATCGTGTCCGCATCGCGGTCGCGCCCCTCGTAGGTCCCGCTGTCGCGTCGCAGCTCCAGCCGGCCCTTCATCGAGAGCCGCTTGCCATCGTCGTAGCGCACCCCGAACGAGAGCGCCACGCGGTCGAGATCGCCCGTCGCATCGTCGGCCACGCGGCCGAACTCGGCGGCCCCGGTCCAGACCGTTCGCTCGCTCGCGGCATATTCCACGCCGTAGGAGGAGGCGAGGGTGCGCCGCTGGCCGAAGAGGTCGTAGCTGTTCTCGCCGAAGACCGAGGTGCTCTCGCCCAGCTTGCGCCGTGCGCCGCCCACGAACTTGCCGTGGTCGCGCCCGGTCAGGGTCACGTCGTCGAGCGTCCGGTCGGGATCGAGCACATAACCGAGATAGGTGCTCTCGGCCGCATCCTTCTCGCGGCGCAGCATGATCTCGCCGCCCCAGCCGGTGTGGCCGGCCGAAATCCCGGTCTGCAGCCGCCAGTCCTGCCCGAGTGCCGTGTCGAGCTTGACGCCCGCGCGGTCCGCGCGCTCGATCCCGCCCGACCGGGCCACGGTGGTGCGCCCCCAGAGCTCCCAGCTCAGCAGGTCCGAGAGCTCGCGGCGGAAGCCCGCGCCCGCATCCTGCCTGCGCCCCGTACGGTCGGCGCGGCCCGGATCCTCGCGGTCGAGATGGCCGAAGGCCAGCTCCACCGTGTCGCGGTCGTTCAGCCGGTGGGCATAGCCCAGCCGCGCCTCGTCGAGCTTCTCGTCGGGATCTTTGCGGTAATGTTCGTAGCGGAAGGCGAGCCTTCCGCGCTCCGACGTCGCGACCTCGGTCTCGAGGCCCCAGAGCTCCTCGTCCTCGGTCGTCTGATGGTCGATGGAGGAGAAGCCCGCCGTGCGCCGCTCGGCCCAGACCTCGACATGGCCCTCCGTGCCGGGCCGGAGGTCCGCCAGATCGGCCCGCGCCTTCAGCCGGTAGCCCTCGCCGGTGCCGTCGACCGGATCGGTCGTCTCGAGCGTGAGGCCGCCGTCGATCGAGCTGGTGAAGCCGAAGCCCGGCCCCTCAGAGCGCGCGGCCTCGGCCTCGAGATAGGTGCCCTCGGACAGTTTCCAGAGCAGGTCGGCCCCGGTCGAGGTCTGGTCGGCAAGACCGGTGCGGTCCACCTGACCGCTCATCCCCAGCCGCAGCCGGTCGGTGGCCCAGGCCTCGACGCGCGCGCCGAAGGCCATGCCGTCGACGTCGCCCGTCACCGGCGCCCATTCATATTGCGCCACAAGATAGAGATCGTCCTCGCCCACCGCGCTGCCGGACAGGAGCCCGGAGGTGCCCGCATAGGAGGAGAGCGGCGCGTAAAGCGTCACCACCCCCTGCGCGTAATTGACCGAGTAATCCTGCCCGTTCACGAGGCCGCGGGTCGAGATCACCCGGCCGGTATCGGGATCGCGGACCTGAACGGTCAGCGTCTCGGATCCTTCCAGAAGGTCCTGACGCGACAGGAAATAGACCGAGCCGCCGGTGCCGCGCAGCAGATCGCGCTGCGGCAGCTGGTCCGGTTCGGCCGCATAGCCCTCGAAGCGCAGCCGCGCCTCGCCCCCGGGCGTGGTCGCCCGGCTCTGCAGCACGAGCTGGCCGCCATAGAGGCTGCGCTCGTTGCGCAGAAGCTCGGTGCCGCGGCTCTTCGACTTGAAGTCGCCCCATAGGCCGAAACTGCCGTCCTTCTCCACCTTCACATAGAGGCCCGAGGAGGTGGGCGTGTCGTCGGTGAGGATCGAGTCGTCGCCGTAGGTCGGATAGTAGAGATCGGGATCGAGCCGGCCGAGCACCGCGCGCGGATCCTTGTCGAGCACGTTGCCCAGAAGGTCCGACAGATCGTCCTCGCGCGTGTCGGCCGAGGCGGTGATCTCGTAGCCGCGGGCGGTCTTGCCCTTGGCGTAGAACTGCAGCCGCCCGCGCTGCCACGTCTTGTCGGTGCCCTCGGGCAGCGAGCCCATGCGGCGGCCGAAGCTGAGGTCGGCCACGCCCACGGTGAACCAGTCCGAGGCGGGGATCGTCAGGTCGCGCGTGATGTCGAGCGCGCCCGGCACCCGCACGTCGATCCCGTGATGGCCCGGCGGCAGGATGCGCTGCACGACGGCCGCGCCCGACGGATCGGGGACCACGCTCGTGCCCAGCGTCTCGAGCCGCGCGCCCGGTGCGAGGTTGCGCACATGCACCGTCACCGCGCCGCCCCGGATCGGGATGTTGCGCTGGGTCGCATTGTCCGACCCCTCCTCCTCGCCCGCGCCGAAGGCGAGGCCGCGGCGGTCGGGGGCGCCGAAGGGCAGGGGGGCTGTCTCGTCGTAGCGACCCGCGCGGTCGTAGACGCGCAGCACATACTGAAGATCGCGCCCCTCGGGCAGCGTGAGCGCCGCCTCGCCGTTCGGCGCGACCGGAACGGTGGTCAGGAGCCGCGTGCCGCCGCCCGAGGCGTCCATGTCATAGATGCGGAACTCGGCCCGGGCGAGGAAGGCCGGATAGTTGGTCCGGCTCCGCAGCACCACGCGGTCGCCCGGCCCGGCGGGTCCCGGATCGGCCCGGCCCGCATCGAGCCGCGGCGCCACGCCGAAACCGTCGAAGCGCAGATCCACATCGGCGTCCGAGAGCCGGAGGTCCGCCTGCCGCTGGCCGTCGGCCGTTGCGGGATCGCCCGCGGCCGGCGCGCCGTCCACCGAGATCAGGAAGCCGTCGCCGCCCAGCGGAGGCTGCACCACCGGGCCCCCGGCCTCGGTATTCTCGCCCACGGGCAGCGCCACCTGATCGCAGGCTTCCATCGCCGACGGGCCGGGCCTGCCCGCGCAGTCCTCCGCCAGCGCGCTGCCTGCGCCGAGGGCCAGCAGCGAGACCGAGAGGCCCGCGAGCGCGCGCACGTTCATTCCGAACATTCTGGTCATCCTCTTACTGGTCCCGCTGGATCGTGCGTTCGATGAGCACCGGCCCGGCCCGACCCTTCCAGGCCTTGCGCACCAGCGCCTCGGCCGCATCGAGCCGCGCTTTTGCCGCGCCCGCGCCGCCGGCGTCCTGCCGGGTGCTGATCCGCACCACCACCGGCGCATCGCCGAGGCTTGCCGCCGTCTGCTCGAGCGCCCGGGCGAAGGCCGCGGTCGGCCGGCCGTCCGCGAAGGCCGCCGCCGTCAGGTCGAGCCGCACCACCCGGCCCAGAGCCGCGCCGAAGTTCAGCTTGGCCATCTTGCCCGGCGTGACGCGGATCGTGCGCGGGTTCTCGGTCGTCACCCGGTAGCCCGAGGGCAGGGAGCGGGTGTCGAGCTTCAGCGTGAAGTTCGCGCCGGTCTGGCCGGGTAGCTCGGCGCAGGGGACGTGGAAGCGGCCGAACTTGTCGGTCTGGATCAGGGTCCCGTTCGGCGTCGCGAGACGCACATCGGGGATGCCCGGCTCTTCGGCCTCGGCGCCGCGGCCGTGGGCCGCGCCGTCGATCGGATCCTGATAGCCGTTCATGTTCCGGTCGTCGAAGACCTTCCCGATGATGTCGGCGCATTCGAACACATGCTCGGGCTCGCGGATCACCACGGCCTCCGCCACGTTCGAGGAGCGCTGGCCCGTGCGGTCGAGGAGCCAGGTCTTGTTGGTGAGCGGCCCGTAGGGCGCAGCCCCCAGCACGCGCGCGGCGAAGCGCACGGTGATCGTGCCGCCCGCGGGCAGGGTGTCCGCCTGCCAGCGCAGGAAGCGGCCGCTGACTTCGGGCTCCAGAGGCGTGCCGTCGAGCGTGGCGCTGCCGGGCGTATAGACGAGGCCGTCGGGCATCCGGTCGACCAGCACCACCTCGCGCATCGAGCGCGGCGCGTCGTTGGTGAAGGCCAGCACATAGGAGACGGTCTCGCCGATGACCACGCGCTCGGGGCTGGCGGTCTTGGTGGCCGTCACATCCGTGGGCACGTCGAGCTCGACCACGGTCGGCGTGTCATTGCCCACCTCGGTGCCCGAGACATCCGTCACCGGCGTGTCGGGATCGCCCGGATTGGTCCCGCTGACGCGGGCCGTGTTCGCGACCTGCCCCCGCTCGAGATCCGCCGCCGTCAGCGCATAGCGTGCCGTGAAGGTGGTGCTGTCGGTCTCGCCCGGCGCCAGTGCGGCGATGGGGCCGCCCGAGACCACCGCGCCCGCCAGATCGTCGGTCAGGGTGACGTCGGTGAGGGTCACGTTGCCGGTGTTCGTCACCGTGAAGCGGTAGAGAAGCTCGTCGCCCAGGGCCGGGCGCGTGCTGACGGACTCGTCCGCCACCTCCTTGACGAGGGCGATCCCGGGCGTCTGCGGCACGAGCGACAGGGTCGGATCATCGTTCTCCGCCTCGGTGCCCGAGATGTCCTCGACCGTGCCCGGTTCGCCATCCGGCCCGCGATACGCGCCCGTGGCCCGGGCCGTGTTCTCGATGACGCCGCGGTCGAGGTCTGCCTGCGTCAGCGCATAGGCGGCACTGTAGGTCACGCTGTCGCTCTCGCCCGGAGCAAGCCGCCCGATCGGGCTGCCGCTCAGGACGAGGCCCGGCAGGCTCGTGTCGCTCACCGTCACATCCGCGAGCGTCACGTTGCCCGTGTTCGTCACGGTGAAGCTGTAGCGGACCAATTCGCCGATGGCCGCCGGGCTGCCGATGCCCGAGACATCGGCCGTCTTCACGAGCGCGATGCCGGGGACGGGCGCGAACTCGGTGTCGGTCGGATCGTCGTTCTCGATCTCGGTGCCCGAGATGTCGGTGACGGTGTCGGCCGAGCCGTCGGGCGCCCGGTAGCTGCCGGTGACGCGCGCCGTGTTCGACACCCGACCCTGATCGAGATCCTCCTGCGTCAGCAGGTAGCGGGCGCTGTAGGTCGTGCTGTCGCTCTCGCCCGGCGCAAGGCGCGGGATGGGACTGCCCGCCAGCACGAGGCCCGGAAGGCTGTCGTCGGTGACGGTCACGTCCGTCAGCGTCACGCTGCCCGTGTTCGTCACGGTGAAGCTGTAGGTCAGCGGGTCGCCCACCGCCGGCGGCGAGGAGACGGCCGAAGCGTCCACCGCCTTGACCAGCGCCACGGCCGGCGCCTGCCCCACCGGAGCCACGGTCGGATCGTCGCGACCGACGTCGGTGCCCGAGACATCCTCGACCTGCGTCTCCCGCCCGGTGCCGTCCGTATGGAGGCCGGTGGCCAGCGCCGTGTTCTCGACGAAGCCGCGGTCGAGATCCTCCTGCGTCAGGGCATAGCGCGCGCTGTAGGCGGTGCTGTCGCTCTCGCCGGGGGCGAGGCGGGCGATCGGGCTGCCGGTAAGGACGAGGCCCGGCAGGCTCGTGTCCGTCACGGTCACATCCGTCAGCGTCACATTGCCGGTGTTGGTCACCGTGAAGCTGTAGGTGAGCGCCTCGCCCACTTCCGCCGGCGTGCCGAGACCCGAGAGATCAACCGTCTTCACCAGCGCGAGGGCCGGGGCCGGCTCGATCAGGGCTTCGGTGGGAGTGTCATTGCCCGCGTCGGTGCCGGAGATGTCCTCGACTTCGGTTTCGCCGCCCGTGCCGTCGGTATAGGTGCCGGTCACACGCGCGGTATTCTCGACGAAGCCCCGGTCGAGATCCTCCTGAGTGAGCGCATAGCTCGCCGTGTAGGTGGCGGTGTCGCTTGCCTTCGGAGCGAGGCTGGCAATGGTCCCGCCCGTGAGGGTGAGGCCCGGCAGGCTCGTGTCCGTCACCGTGACATCCGTCAGCGTCACGTTGCCGGTGTTCGTCACCGTGAAGCTGTAGGTGAGCAGGTCGCCCACCGCTGCCGGAGAGGAGACGGCCGAGACATCGACCTCCTTGACCAGCGCGATGGAGGGCAGGGCGTCGAGATCGGCGCGCGTCAGCGTGTCGTTGGTGGCCTCCGTGCCGGAAATATCCTCGACCTCGGTCTCGACCCCTGCGCCATCCGTATGAGTGCCGGTGACGAGCGCGGTGTTCTCGACATAGCCGCGGTCGATGTCCGCCTGCTTCAGCGCATAGCTCGCCGTGTAGGTGGTGGCATCGGTCGCATTCGGTGCGAGCGACGGGATCGGGTCGCCGGTGAGCACGAGACCCGGCAGGCTGTCGTCGGTGACGGTCACATCGGTCAGCGTCACGTTGCCGGTGTTGGTCACGGTGAAGCTGTAGCTGAGCAGATCGCCCACCGCCGCCGGCGAGGAGACCGCCGAGGCGTCGACCGTCTTGACCAGAACGATGGCCGGCGCGGTGCCCAGATCGGCGCGGGTCACCGTGTCGTTGGTGGCCTCGGTGCCGGAGATGTCCTCGACCTCGGTCTCGACCCCTGCGCCGTCGGTATGGGTGCCGGTAACGAGCGCCGTGTTCTCGACATAGCCGCGGTCGATGTCCGCCTGTTTCAGCGCATAGCTCGCCGTGTAGGTCGTGGCGTCCGCCGCGCCCGGTGCCAGCGACGGGATCGGGCCGCCGGTGAGCACGAGATCCGCGAGGCTGTCGTCGTTCAGGGTCACGTCGGTCAGGGTCACGTTGCCGGTGTTCGTCACCGTGAAGCTGTAGCTGAGCAGATCGCCCACCGCCGCCGGAGAGGAGACCGCCGAAGCATCGACCGTCTTCACCAGCGCGATGGAGGGCGTGGTGTCCAGATCGGCGCGGGTCGGCGTGTCGTTGGTGGCCTCGGTGCCGGAGATGTCCTCGACCTCGGTCTCGATCCCCGCGCCATCGGTGTAGGTGCCGGTGGCGAGCGCGGTGTTCTCGACGAAGCCGCGGTCGATGTCCGCCTGCGTCAGCGCATAGGTCGCGGTGTAGGCGGTGGCATCGGTCGCACCCGGCGCGAGCGTCGGGACAGGGCTTCCCGCGAGCACGAGACCCGCGAGGCTGTCGTCCGTCACGGTGACGCCGGTCAGGGTCACGTTGCCGGTGTTGGTCACGGCAAAGCTGTAGGTCAGCAGCTCACCCACCGCCGCCGGCGAGGAGACGGCCGAAGCATCGACAGTCTTCACCAGCGCGAGGGCGGGCGCGGTCTCGAGATCGGCGCGTGTCAGCGTGTCGTTGGTGGCCTCGGTGCCGGAGATGTCCTCGACCTCGGTCTCGACGCCTGCGCCATCGGTGTGGATGCCGGTGACGAGCGCGGTGTTCTCGACGAAGCCGCGGTCGATGTCGGCCTGCTTCAGCGCATAGGTGGCGCTGTAGGCGGTGGCATCGGTCGCACCCGGCGCGAGCGACGGGATCGGGTCGCCGGCGAGGATCAGATCGGCGAGGCTGTCGTCGCTCACCGTCACGTCGGTCAGCGTCACGTTGCCGGTGTTCGTCACCGTGAAGCTGTAGGTGAGCAGGTCGCCCACCGCCGCCGGAGAGGAGACGGCCGAAAGATCGACGGCCTTCACCAGCGCGATCGAGGGAGTGGTCCCCAGATCGGCGCGCGTCGCCGTATCGTTGGTGGCCTCGGTGCCGGAGATATCCTCGACCTCCGTCTCGACGCCCGCGCCATCGGTGTGGGTGCCGGTGACAAGTGCCGTGTTCTCGACGTAGCCGCGGTCGATGTCGGCCTGTTTCAGCGCATAGGTCGCGGTGTAGGTGGTGGCGTCCGCCGCACCCGGCGCGAGCGTCGGGATCGGATCCCCCGCGAGCACGAGGTCGGCAAGGCTGTCGTCCGTCACCGTCACGTCGGTCAGCGTCACGTTGCCGGTGTTCGTCACCGTGAAGCTGTAGCTGAGCAGATCGCCCACCGCCGCCGGAGAGGAGACCGCCGAGGCGTCGACCGTCTTGACCAGTGCGATGGAGGGCAGGGCGTCGAGATCGGCGCGCGTGGGCAGGTCGTTGCTCGTGTCGGTGCCCGACGCGTCCTCGACCTCCGTCTCGACCCCTGCGCCGTCGGTGTAGGTGCCGGTGGAAAGCGCCGTGTTCTCGACGAAGCCGCGGTCGATGTCGGCCTGGGTCAGCGTGTAGCTCGCGCTGTAGCTCGTGCTGTCGGTGGCGTTCGGCGCGAGCGAGGCGATGGGGCCGCCCGTCAGCACGAGATCCGCGAGGCTGTCGTCGGTCACGGTCACATTCGTGAGCGTGACGTTGCCCGTGTTGGTCACGGCGAAGCCGTAGCTTAGCACGTCGCCCGCCGCGACCGGGCTCGAGAGGGCCGAGAGGTCGACGGTCTTCACCAGCGCGATGGCGGGCGCGGCCTCGACGTCGCTGCGGGTCGGAAGGTCGTTCGCGGCGTCGGTGCCGGAGACGTCCTCGACCTCGGTCTTGTCGCCGTTCCCGTCGACATGGGTCCCGGTGACGAGCGCCGTGTTTTCGACAAACCCGCGGTCGATGTCGGCCTGCTTCAGCGCATAGGTGGCGGTGAAGGTGGCAGCGTCGCTCGCTCCCGGCGCGAGGGTGATCGGCCCGCCCGACAGGACGAGGCCCGGCAGGCTCGTGTCCGTGACCGTCACATCCGTCAGCGTCACGTTGCCGGTGTTCGTCACCGTGAAGCTGTAGCTGAGCTGCTCGCCGACCGCCGCGGGGCTGGAGATGCCGCTCGCATCCACCGCCTTGACCAGCGTGATGGCCGGGGCAGGGGGCACGGTCGCCACGGTGGGCGTGTCGTTGGAGGTGTCCGTCCCGGACCTGTCGGTCACTTCGGCGGGCGTGCCGCCGGGCCCGGCATAGGTGCCGGTCGCCAGTGCGGTGTTCTCGACGAAGCCGCGGTCGAGATCCTCCTGCTTCAGGCTGTAGGAGGCGGTGAAGGTGGTGCTGTCGCTGTCGCCCGGCGCGAGGGTCGCGATCGGCCCGCCCGTCAGCACGAGACCCGGAAGGCTGTCGTCGGTCACGGTCACGTCGGTAAGCGTCACGTTGCCCGCGTTCGTCACGGTGAAGCTGTAGGCGAGCACGTCACCCACCGCCGCCGGAGAGGAGAGGCCGGTCGTGTCGACCTCCTTCACCAGGGTGATGGCGGGCGCAAGCGCGAGTGGCGTGGTCACGCTGTCATCGGCCGTGACCGGCACCCGGCCGCCGCCCTGAACCTGAACGAAGCCCGTCACGCTCGCGTCGTTGGTGAAGCTGCCCGCATCGACGTCGGCCTGGGTCAGCTCATAGGTCGCGGTGAAGCTCGTCGTGTCCGAAGCCCCGCCTGCCAGCGAGATCGGCCCGCCCGTCACCTGCACGCCCGGCACCGCATCGGTGAGCGTCACGTCGGTGAGGGGGGCCACGCCGCCGTTGGTCACGGTGAAGCTGTAGCGGATGGTCTCGCCCGCCAGCGGCGGCGAGGAGAGGCCGCTCTCATCGGCGGTCTTCACGAGCGAGATCGCTCCGATCTGCACCGTCGTCGGCGTGTTGTTGGCGGTGGTCGTGCCGGAGAGGTCGCTGACCGTCACCGGAGCGCCGCCCGAGCCTTGCGTCCAGGTGCCGGTGGCGGTGGCCTGGTTCTCGACACGGCCCGCGTCGATGTCGGCGGCGGTGAGCAGGTAGGTGGCCGCGAAGGTGGACGTGTCCGTCTCGCCCGGCAGCAGGACCGGGACGGTCAGCCCGTCGAAGGCGGCGGGCAGCATCGGATCGGCCAGCGTCACATCGGCCAGCGGCACGTTGCCGGTGTTGGTCACCGCGAAGCTGAAGAGGATCGGGTCTCCGGGCGCGATCGGATCGGAGAAGCCCGAGGTGTCTGCCGTCTTCACCACCGCGATGGCGGGGGCATAGGTGACATTGACCGGCGTCGGATCGTCCTCGCCCGGGTCGTTGGCATAGCCGTTCCCGTTCGGGTCGGGGTTCGAGCCATTGTCGGAGAGATCGGTCACGGGCTCGCCCGAGAGCTGGCCCACGGCATCCAGCCGCGCCTGGTTCCGGTAGCGCGGCGACGCGGAATAGGGCAGGGGGATCTCGGGCCGCACCTGCAGCGTGAGGGTGATGGAGCAGCCTGCCCCCGCGGCGAGGGTGCCGCCCGAGACGAGCTCGGTCGCGCCCGCGCCGGTGTAGCCCGCGTTCAGGCCACCGCAGCTGCCGCCGGGCGCCGAGACGAGGCCATATTCCCCCGGTTGCAGGGCGGACAGGTCCGGGTTGTAGGTGCCGAAGCCGGGCAGACCGCCCTGAAGCATGTCGGTCACGGTCAGGCCCTGCACCGGCTCGACGCTGAAGTTGCGCACCGAGAAGGCGAAGCTCACGCGGAACGCGCCATCGGCCCGCAGCGCCGGCTGCGAGGACACGCGCTTGGCGATGCCCACGGTCGGGATCGGCCGCACGGTGAAGTCGTAGCCGGTCAGATCCTCGTCCGGGCCGATCGCCACCGAGCCGATGACAGTGGCGCTCGACGCGGTGCCCGAGCCGCTTGCCGGGACCAGCGCCGCCAGATCCTCGTGGCGGGCGGGGAGGCTGCCGGTGCGGGTGATCGTATAGGTGCCTTCGGCCAGAAGGCCGAAGCTATAGCCGCCGCTCGCGTCGGTGGTGGTGGTCCGGGTAACCGGGGCGCCGGTGAGGTCGGTTCCGCTCAGCTGGATGGCGATGCCCCCAAGGCCGGTGTCGGTCCCGGCGCGTGTGCCGTCCTCGTTGAAGTCGCGCCAGACCGCGCCCGCGACGGACGAGCCGGTGATCTCGACCGAGCCGCTGTTGCTGTTGTTCGACGGCACGCGGTCGTCGGAGTCGGTCGTGACGCTTGCGCTGTTGGTGAAGCTCTGCGGCGTGCTCGTGATCGCCGTGACTCGGACGGGCAGGGTGACCACCGCCTCGGCTCCGGGCGAGAGCGTGCCGAAGGAGCAGCTGACCGCCGTGCCGCCGGCCGTGCCGGTGCAGCTCGTCGCGCTGGCCGTGCCGGACGCCATCGTCACGCTCGGCGCGCCCGTCAGCACCATTCCCGAGGGCAGGCTGTCGGTGAAGACGACATTGTCGGCCTCGGAATAGCGCGGGTCGCTGGCGTTGCGGATCACCACGTCGAAGGTGAAATCCTCCCGCAGCGGCACCGACGGCGCCGAGGGCGTCTTGCTGGCCACCTGCACGTCCACCCGGGTGCGCAGCGTCGTGTTCTGCGTCGCCGTGTTGTTGTCGGTGCGGCTCTCGAAGTCGCCGGCGCGGTCGGCCGTCACCGAGGCCGTGTTGGTGACCGAGCCCTTGGCCTCGGCCCGCATCGTCACCTCGAAGGTGCGGCTCTCGCCCGAGGCGAGATAGGGCACGCTGCAGATCACCTGACCGCCGATGGCGCCCGCCGCGGGCGTGGTGCCGCAGGACCCGTCCGCCGGGGCGCTGGCCTGCACGAAGCTCAGCCGCGTCGCGGGAAGCGTGTCGGTGACGATCACATTCTCCGCCGCCGAGGGGCCGTTGTTCGTCACGAGGATGCGATAGATCGTCTCGTCGCCCACCGTCACCGGATCGACCGTGTCGGTCTTGGCGATCAGCAGGTCGAAGCGGGGGAAGGTCACGTCGACCGAAGCCTCGGCCGCGTTGTTGGTCTCATCGGTCTCGGTCGTGCTGGTGGTGACCTCGGCCCGGTTGACGAGGGTCGATTCCAGCAGCGACAGAAGCGGCCGCACGACGATCGTCACCGTCTGCTGCGAGCCGTTGTTGATGGTGCCGAGGTTGCACACCACCTGATTGTTGCCGCCCGAGGTGGCGCTGCCGGCCGCCGGCTGCGTGGCGCAGCTGCCCGTGGAGGGGCTGGCCGACAGGAACACGAGCCCCGAGGGCAGCGTGTCGGAAACCGTCACGTTCTCGGCCTGGCTGAGGCCGTTCGCCACGTTCTTCGCCGTCAGCACATAGTTCAGCGACTGGCCCACGGCGACGGGATCGGGGTTGGCCAGCTTCTCGAGCGTGACGTCGGCCCGGGGTTCGACGGTGAAGCTCGCGCTCGCGCTGTTGTTGGCCGAGGCCGGGTCGGCCGTCGTCTGCGAGACGACGGTCGCGGTGTTGGTCCGCGCGCCCGCATTGCCGCCCGGGGTGGTCACGAGGGTGATCCGCGGGCAGTCGAGGCCGGGGGTGCAGACGGGGAGCGTGTCGAAGGAGCAGCTCGCCGTGACCGAGGTCGCGCCGGTCGTTGCACCGCCGCAGCTGGCCCCCGTCGCCGCGAAGGGCTCGACCGAGATGCTCACGAGGCCGTTGCCCGCGCCCGAGGTCGCGCCGTTCGCGAGACCGGTCAGCGGATCGCTGAAGCGCACGTTCGCGGCCTCGGTGGGGCCGAAGTTGGTGATCTCGACCTCGAAGGTCTGCGGCTCGCCCGCAATCGCGGTGGCGGCAGTGCTCTTGGTCAGGCCGATGTCGGCGGCGAACGGCGGTTGGCTCACCGTCACGTCGGCGCCGCCCGAGTTGTTGCCCGGCGTCGTGTCCTCGAGCGTGCCGTCGACGGTCTCGACGCCAGCCGTGTTGCGCACCGGCCCGTCCTGCAGGGCGACCGCGGTCAGCACCAGATCCGGCACGCGGCCCCCGGCCGCAAGCGGCGCCGCCCCGTCATAGGGCCGGTCGCAGACGAGGTCGGCGGGGCCCGTGACGGGCAGGGGCGCACAGCTCCAGCCCGAGCCTGTCACAGACTCGATCGTGAGGCCCACGGGCACCGCATCCGTCACCCGCACGGTGCCGTCGAAGCCCGCATTGCCGCGGTTCGTCACGCCGATCCTGTAATCGAAGGGGCTGCCGCTCACGGCGAGGGCCGGAGAGGGCGCCGATTTGGACAGGGCGAGATCGACGAAGGGCGCCTCGATAGTCACGCTCACCGACGAGCTGTTGTTGCCCGGGAACGGATCGGTGGTGTCGGCGGCGGAGACCGTCGCGATGTTGAGGGGCGTTCCCGGATCGACCGCGCGGGCGGTGATGCGGATCTCGCCTATGGACACGTCCTCGCCCGCGCCGGTGGTGGGGGCAGGGCGGGCGCAGGTCACGGTGCCGCCGCTCTCGCCGCAGGTCCAGCCCGCGTCCGCCTGAACCGAGACGAAGCTGTAGGCCGCGGGCAGTGGATCCGTCACCGTCACGGTCCCGCCGGGCGCGTCGCCGCGATAGCTGGGCGACAGGATGAAGACCAGTTCGTCACCCACGAGAATGGTGCCCGAGGGCGTGCGCGACTTCACGATGCGCAGGTCGCTGCCCGCGGTGACGGAGGTGCTGGCCGTGGCGAGGTTGTTGGTGGAATCGGCATCGGCCGGCTGCTGGCCCATGATCGCGACCGAGGCGGCCACGGTCGAATTGGATGCGGCCGTCACCTGACCGGCGAAGTCGAAGGCGAGGCTGTCGCCCACGGCGAGAGGGTCCGCCACCCGGCAGAGGAAGGTGCCGCCGGACCGCGTGCAGCCGGCGGGACCCGTCATGTCGACGACGCCCGTGGGAACGGGGAATTCGACCTCGAACGCCTCGGACGTGTGGGGCCCCTCGTTCTCGACCCGCACTTCATAATGCACCGTGCCGCCCGAGGGCACGGTCGCATCGGCGGTCAGCGAGACCGAGATGTCCGCGCCGCGCTCCACGGTCGTGGTGACTTCCTCGTAGTTGTTCCCGGCCAGCGCATCGGTGTCGGGGACGCGGGCGAAGAGGACGAAGGTGCCTTCGTCCAGCGTCTCGAACGCCACGTCCACGACGGTGGATGCGTCCTCGGCGAGGGCGGGAATGGCGCAGTCGACGAGGCTGCCCACCACGGCGCAGCTGGCCGAGGACAGGTCCGGGCGGAAGATCGTGTTGGCGGGGATGTTGGTCTCGATCCGCGTCGGCGGGGCGCCCGCGGTGCCCGTGTTCTGCACATCCACCTTGTAGAGCGCCACGCCGCCTGCCGCGATGGCGAGGCCGGCCGAGCCGTCGAGCTGGACGCGCCAGTCGTAGTCGACCGCATCCTGCGCCTGAGCGAGGCCGGTCAGAAGCCACAGGAGGGCCGGGACGAGGGTTGCACCGAAGGCCGCGGCAGCGGCCGCCTTACGCGAATGTCTGATCCACACAGCTTTGTCCCCGCCACCCGGTTCGTCTGGCCACGGCGGCGGGCGCCATCGTGTGCGGGAGGAGAGGGTCGCCGGGGCGGAACATCTTCCCAGGCATCGGCAGGACGGGGTGGTTCAGAGAATTCGCCCTGCGGATGCGCGTAAAGCTGCCCATCGCAACAAATTGAGAACTGCTTCAACTGTTCGATTGACCAGTTGACCCATGCGGACTAGGCCAAAGCCATCGGATAGAGCGTGCTACCCGTTGGAATGGATCCATGAGTCTTCTTGCAGTTACCGCGAATGCGGTGGGGTCCATATCTCGCGCCGAGAGCCGGAACGAACTGTCTCAGGCCTTGAAAGACGCGGTCGTGGGCCTTGGGTTCCAGACTTATTCGCTCGCCTACCAAAGACCTCATGCACTGGAGGCGGTGACGGCGCCTCACCTCACCACCTGGCCCTGCGAGCAGGACGGCGCCTCCGATCCGGCGTCGGCCCGGATCCGGGATCCGCTGCTCGATTATGCCGTGACCGGCATCAAGCCCCTGATCTGGCGGTCAGGGAGCTGGAAGTCATTGAGAAAAGACAGGTATTTCCCGTGTCCGCACAGTTTCGAGGCTCGGGCGGGGCTGATCGTTCCTCTCCCGGACCGTCGGGGGCGGATCGGCGCCATCACCATGTTGTCTGCCCAGCGGGAGGATTATCCGGAGGAGATCGCCGAGGCCGGGCGGATCGTGGCGCTGGCCGTTCTGGTGCGCGCGGGCTCGCTCTTGCCCGCCGCCGCCGCGGTGTCGCCCGCTCTCGCCGGCCTCGCGAAACTGAGCCCGCGGCAGATCGAGATCCTCGACTGGATCGCGCATGGCAAGAGCAACAGCGAAATCGCCCTCATCCTGGGGTTGTCGCGGCGCAACGTGACCTATCACGTCAGCGAGATCCTGAAAAAACTCGATGTGACATCTCGCACACAGGCGGTCGGCATCTATACAGGTCGCTGACGCACGGCCGGGGCCGGAACAATGTCCCTGTCTGCGCCCGACGAACAGGCTCCGGTGCCGAACCAGGACCGGACGCGGCGGCTCTGGCCCTCGCCGCCGGAGGCCGGGCCGCCCGTTCGCTCAGGCCCCCCCGCCCTCCGGTCCGACCGGGGCGCCCGCGCCGTGGGCCTTCCGATCGTTCCGGTGCGGGTCAGTCCCGGCCGCGTCGCGCGTCGCGCCCCTCAGCTCCCGGGGCGCCGGCCCCTCTCCCCGCCGCTGCCACTCCAGCGCAAGCTTCTCGATGTCCACGCCCCTTCCTCTGCGAGAAGCGCCACAGCCGTCTCGTGCAGCTCGCGCGGAACGTCGCGGTTGCAGACGAGCGTGCCGCCGCGCGAGATCCCTTCGGAACGGTGCGCCTGCTCCGGTTCGGGCAGCACATGGTCGAGCACCGGATCGCCGGGGCTGTGGCTCTCCTCTCGCGGCCCCTCTGCGTCGAGGCGCCCGGACGCAAGCCGGAGACAAGCGCGCGATACGGCCGCCTCGACGAGCCGCTCGACGGCACGCGCCGCCGCCTCCTTGCTGTCGAAGACGCCAGTGATCGTCAGGATCCGGCCATGGGGCTCCTCCTTTGCCCGAAACCCGGCCTTAGGCATTAGTTCCGACGGCCTTGCCCGTCCGCCTTGCCGTCCGGCGGAGGCGCGGCGAGGGGGCGGGGCGCTCGGGCCACGCGTCCGGCTGCCCGCCTGTCGATTTCGCGCTTCGTGAACGGACAGGCTCGGAGGCGCGCCGCGTTCCGAAGTGCGGGATCCGCGACCGGCAACGAAGGACATGCTCCTCATGCGGCCCAACGCGCCCGTCGCTCGGGCCGACCGCTCCGCGGAGGCAGTTGCCGCCCGTCGTTCCGCCCTGTACATGCCAGCTCATCAGTTGTCTGATGACCGTGCAATACAGGGGACCTTCATGAGAAAACGCCGTGACAGCCTGGCTTCCGTCGTCGCCCGGGATCTGGCCGGGCGCATCGAGCGTGGCGACTACGCCGTGGGCGACAAGATCCCCATCGAAGCGCAGCTGTGCGAGATGTACAACGTGAGCCGGACCGTGGTGCGCGAGGCCATCGCGACGCTGCGCTCCGAGGGGCTGGTGACATCGCGCCACGGCGTCGGCGTGTTCGTCGAGGAGCGCGGCAATCCGGCGCTGTCGATCACCCGGGAGGCGGCGGGCGAGCTCTCGGAGGTGCTCGAACTGCTCGAGCTCCGGCTCGGGGTCGAGGTGGAAGCCGCCGGCCTTGCGGCCCGGAGGGCCACCGCGGAAGACCTGCGCCAGATCCGGGAGGTGCTCGAGAAGACGGACGATCTCGAGGCCTTCGCCGAGCACCGGCGCGAGCTGGACTATGCCTTCCATCTGGCGATCGCGCGGGCGAGCGGGAACAGCTGGATGCCGAAGTTCATGGATTTCATCGGCCCCGTCATCATTCCGCGCAGCCAGCTTCTGCACGACCCGCAATCGGGCATCACCGGCGACTACCTGCGCCAGATGGTCGAGGAGCACCGGCAGATCGTCGAGGCCATCGCCGCGGGCGAAGCGGCCGCGGCGCAGGAGGCGATGCGGATGCATCTCTCCACCTCGCTGGAGCGCTACCGTCGCCGGCTGACCGACGCATAACTCATAATTCAACAGTCATCATTTGACAGACATCATACAATTAGCTATCGAAGGTTCAGGGAGGTAGCCGCGTCGAGTCTGCGCGCAGATCCCGGACAGACGTCGGGCTAGAGCACTGCCCGGGCGTCTTCCGGGCACCAGGCCTCTTTGCAACGAGAACGGTGGGCCGGGCACCGACCGCGGTCACACTCAACAGGGGGCTTTATGTCTTACCTAAGGGAAGTCTACCTGCGCAGTCTGCGCGGGGCAGTGGTCCTGTGCCTCGGCGGCATCCTGGCCATGGTCTTTCTCAATGTCGTGCTGCGCTACCTCTTCAACAGCGGCATCTTCCTGACCGAGGGCCTGTCCGGCCTGCTCTTCGTCTGGATGACCTTCGCGGGCGCGCTGCTCGTGCTCTACGACGGCGGTCACATCGGGGTCGATGCGCTGGTGCGGCGCGTGCCGGTCGCGGCGCAGCGGGGGCTGTTCCTTCTGGCGCATGCGGTGATGCTCTATGTCAGCTGGCAGATGCTGCTCGGCAGCTGGCAGCAGATGGTGATCAATCTCAAGGTGATCGCGCCGGGGACCCGACTGCCGGTGGCCCTGCTCTATGCGGCCGGGGTCTTCTTCGCGGCGATGAGCGGCCTTTTCCTTTTGCATCAGATGTTTCTCCTTCTGACCGGGCGTCTGCCGCAGAGCGCGCTGCGCCCCGGCACCTCCGAAGAGGAAAGCGATGTCGAGCGCCATGTGGGCGCGCTCGCGCCGGAGGGCCGCAAATGACCATCGGCCTCTTTCTCGGAACCCTGATCGCGATGATCGGCATCGGCGCCCCCATCGCCTATGCGCTGATCGTGACCGGCGCGGCGCTGATGTGGCAGATGGGGCTCTTCGACGGGCAGATCATCGCGCAGAACCTGCTGAACGCGGTCGACAGTTTCCCGATGGTGGCGATCCCGCTCTTCATCCTCGCCGGAGAGGTGATGAACGCAGGCGGCCTGTCGCGCCGCATCGTCGATCTGGCGCGGGCGCTCGTCGGCCACCACCGCGGCGGCCTCGGCTATGTGACCATCTTCGCGGGCGTCCTGCTTTCGAGCCTCTCGGGCTCGGCCCTTGCGGATGCGGCCTCGCTCTCGGCGCTGCTGCTGCCGATGATGGTGGCCGCGGGCCATGCGCGCGAACGCTCGGGCGGTCTCATCGCGGCCTCGGCGATCATCGGCCCGATCATCCCGCCGAGCATCGGCTTCATCGTCTTCGGCGTGGCCACGAACCTCTCGATCAGCAAGCTCTTCATGGCGGGCATCGCGCCGGGCCTGATGATCGGGCTCGCGCTCTGCATCGCGTGGTTCTTCGTCTCGCGCCGCGACGATGTGGCGACCGCACCCAAGGTCGGTGCGCGCGAGCGGCTGCGGGCCTTCGGCCGCAGCCTCTGGGCGCTGATGCTGCCGGTGATCATCATCGTCGGGCTGCGCTTCGGCATCGTGACCCCGACCGAGGCCGCCGCCGTCGCCGCCGTCTATGCGCTCTTCGTGGCGCTGGTCGTCTACCGCGAGCTGAGCTGGCGCGACCTGCCGGACCTCGTGCTCGACGCAGGCAAGACCGCGGCGGGCGTGATGTTCCTCGTGGCCGCGGCCGCGATTCCGGCCTGGATGATCTCGGTGGCCGACATTCCGGGCCAGCTCGTCGACCTGATCGAGCCGCTGATGGGCAACCAGACGCTGCTGATCGTGGTGCTGATGCTGCTGATCCTGATGGTGGGGACGGCGATGGATCTCACCCCGACGATCCTCCTGCTCGGCCCCATTCTGGTGCCGGTGGTGATCGAGGCAGGCATCGATCCGATCTATTTCGGGGTGCTCTTCATGATCAACTGCTCGATCGGCCTCATCACGCCGCCGGTCGGCACGGTGCTGAACGTGGTCTGCGCCGTGGGCCGTCTCGATTACGAGGCACTGGTGCGCGGGACGCTGCCCTTCCTCCTCGCGCAGGTGGCCGTGCTGTTCCTCCTGATCCTCTTCCCCGCCCTCGTGACCCAGCCGCTGCAGTGGTTGCTGCACTGACATTCCACAGGAGCCCCAGAAGCTCCGGAATATCCCGACCGACCGAAACTCCAACAAGGACAGACCCATGAAACTGATCCACGGCCTTCTGGCCGCCGCCCTTCTTGCGACCGGCGCACAGGCGCAGGACTACAGCAGCCGCACCATCAAGTTCGCCGCCACCGGTCAGGAAGGCACGCCTCCGGTGCAGGGCATGCATATCTTCGCGCAGAAGCTCGAGGAGCAGAGCGGCGGCAAGCTGAAGACGCGCGTCTTCGCCAATGGCGTGCTCGGCGGCGATGTGCAGGTGCTGTCGTCGCTTCAGGGCGGCGTGGTCGAGATGATGGTCTGGAACGCCGGCAACATGATGACCCAGGCGCAGGATTTCGGCATCCTCGATCTGCCCTTCATCTATCAGGACGAAGAGGTGATGGATGCGCTGCTCGACGGCGAGGTCGGCAGGAAGCTCACCGATCAGCTGCCCGAACATGGCGTGATCGGCCTGTCCTTCTGGGAACAGGGCTTCCGCCAGCTGACCAACGACACCCGCGAGGTGCACAGGCTCGAGGATATCGCGGGCCTCAAGGTCCGCGTGCAGCAGAACCCGCTTCTCGTCGACATGTGGCGGGCGCTCGGTGCCAATCCCACGCCGATGGCGGTGACCGAACTCTACACCGCGCTCGAGACCGGCGCCGTGGACGGGCAGGAATGCACCGCGCCCTTCGCTCTCACCGCGAAATATACCGAGGTGCAGAAATATCTCTCGGTCACCCGCCACAACTACAATCCGCAGATCGTGCTGATCGGCAAACCCTTCTGGGACAAGCTCACCGACGATGAAAAGGCCCTGATCCAGAAGGTCGCGCAGGAGACTGCGGTCGAACAGCGCCGCATTTCGCGCGCGGCGCAGGACAGCGCGCTGGAGGAGATCCGGGCGGCCGGCAATGTCGTGACCGAGATCACCCCCGAAGAGCTCGCCCGCATGCAGGAGGCCGTCGCCCCGGTCATCCGCACCTATGCACAGACCTTCGATCCCGAGCTCGTGCGCACCGTCTTCGATGCGGTCGGCTTCTCGCTGGATTGAGCCCGGCCGGGACCCGCGCCGCGGGTCCCGCTCCCGCAGAATGGAGTGGACATGAAAATCGCATTCGCCCAGCTGTCGCCCGTGCACGGCGACACCCCTGCCACCGTCGCGCTCGTCGCGGAGGCCGCCCGCGCCGCGGCGGCCGACGGGGCACGGCTCATCGTCTTTCCCGAGTGCTTCCTCACCGGCGGCTCGTTCGACGACCGCGCCGCGCTGCTGCAGGCGGCCGTCGACATCGAGCGGGGCGATCTCGCACCCATTCTTCTGGCGGCCCGCGAGGCGGACATCCATGTCGTCGTGGGCTTCTATCAGAAGTCCGGCCCGCAGGCCCTGAACACCGCGGCCCTGATCGGGCCCGAGGGCATCATCGGCCTGCATCACAAGATGCACCTGCCGTTCATGATCGGCGACCGCTTCGCCGACATCCCCCAGATCGAGGGCCCGTCGGTCTTCGACACGGCGATCGGCCGCATCGGCCTCGCGATCTGTTACGAGATCCGCTTCCCCGAGGTGATCCGCACGCTGGCGCTGGAAGGCGCCGAACTCGTGGTGCTGCCCGCCGCCTGGCCCGAGGCCGCCCGCATCCTGCCCGACCTCTTCAGCCGCGTGCGCGCCGCCGAGAACTTCGTCTATTTCCTGTCCTCGAACCGCATCGACGTCGATGACGGCATGGCCTTCATGGGCAGCAGCCACGTCATCGGCCCGGACGGCAACGAGATCTTCAATGCCGGCATGCAGGAAGGCATCTTCACCGTCGATATCGACCTTGCGCGCGCGCGCACCAAGTCGATCATCCGCGATCCCGGCGTCTACGAGGTGCATCCCTTCCGCGACCGCCGCCCGCAGGATTACCGCATCTGCGCCGCCCCCGCAGCACTCTGGCTCGAGGCATGAGCCCCGAGTGGCGCGACAGGCTCGCCGCGGGCGGGCCGGTCTTCGGCATGAACGTCTATTCGGGCAGCCCCTCCGCGGTCGAGATCGCGGGCGCCTGGGGGCTCGACTTCGTGTTCATCGACGCCGAGCACAGCGTGCTGGGCCTCGATCTGCCGATGGAGCGCATGATCCTCGCCGCGCGGCTGGCCGGGGTGGCGCCGCTCGTCCGGGTACCCGACAGCGCGCCCACCGGGTTGCGCAAGGCGCTCGAACTCGGCGCGGCGGGGGTGATCGTGCCGCAGGTCCACGATGCGGACCAGATGCGCGCGATCATCGCGGCCACGAAGTTCCCGCCCCTGGGTCGGCGCGGCGGGGACAGCTCCGTCCGTTCGGCCGGATGGGCGGGACCGGGGTTCGACTGGGCGGACTATGCCCGGCGCAGCAACCGCGACACGTTCATCGTCCCGATGGCCGAAAGCCCGGAGTTCTTCGAGAACATCGACGAGATCCTCGACGTGCCCGGCATCGATGCCGTGCATTTCGGCCCGGCGGACTTTGCCCTCTCGAGCGGCCTCGAGGTGGATTATTCCATGCGCGAGCCGACGGTCCGCGAGGCCATGCGCCTGCTTATCGCGAAATGCCGCGAGAAGGGCATTCATGTGATGCTGCCCTGCGCGCCCGCCACGGACGAACAGGCCGCGGACCTTCTTGCCGAGGGCGGCGACATGCTGCTGGTCGGCAATGACATCGGCTTCCTGAATCAGGGCTGCCGCACGGCGGCAGGGATCGCCACGGCGCTGCGGGAGACCCGGGCATGATCCGGCACCCCCGACGCCCCACGGCCGCGCTGGACCCTGACCTGATCGAGCGGTTGCGCGCCCTGCAGCCCGCCTCGCTCGGGCACCATCTGACGGCGGGGTTCCTTTCGCCCCGGATCCGCGCGCTGGTGCCGGGGCGCATGCTCGGCCGCGCGATCACCGTGCGCCAGCCGCTGCCCGATGCGGAGCCAGTGCACCGCGTGCTCGATGCGATCCGGCCGGGGGACGTGCTGGTCATCGACCGGTGCGGCGACGACCGGATCGCCTGCGTGGGCGAGATGGTGGCGCTGGCCGCGCGGACCGCGGGCGCGGCGGGGATCGTGGTGGACGGCATGGTGACCGACATCGCCGAGATCGCGGCCCTGGGCCTTCCGCTCTTCGCGCGCGGCACGAGTGTCGTCACCACGCGTCCGCTGCGGGCGCCGGGGGCCGAGCTTTTCGGCACCGTCTGTCCCGGCGGCGTTCCGGTGCGGGACGGCGACCTGATCTTCGGAGACGAGAACGGCCTGCTCTGTCTCGACCCGGAACGCCCGGATCTTGCGGCGCTGGTCGCGTGCGCCGAGGCGGACGAGGCGCGCGAGGTCGACTGGCGCCGGCGTCTCGCCGCCGGCGAAAGCCTGGCCGTGCTCAACGGCTACGACACCCAGACCTGACCGCCCGCGGTCGGACGACATCTCAGACACGGGAGCCTTTCATGCTCGACACATCCGTCTTCACGCCGCACGGCAAGCACCTGATCGCGGGCGAATGGGTGGCTGGCGAGACCAGCTTCACCTCCGATCCCGCCCACGGCCCGAGCCACGCCTTCTCGGTCGGCACGCCTGACCTCGTCGACTGCGCCTGCCGGGCCGCCGAGGAGGCCTTCTGGACCTACGGCCAGACGACCCGCGAAAGCCGCGCCGTCTTCCTGCGGGCCATCGCCGACGAGATCGAGGCCCGCGCCGAGGCGATCACCGAGATCGGCAGTCGGGAGACCGGCCTGCCCGAGGCGCGGCTTCAGGGCGAGCGTGGCCGCACCACCGGGCAGTTGCGGCTCTTCGCCGAGCACATCCTCGAGGGGGGACATCTCGACCGCCGTCACGACGTGGCGCTGCCCGAACGCCAGCCGCTGCCGCGCCCCGACATCCGGCTCGTGATGCGTCCCATAGGCCCGGTCGCGGTCTTCGGCGCCTCGAACTTCCCGCTCGCCTTCTCCACCGCCGGCGGCGACACGGCCGCTGCGCTGGCCGCGGGCTGTCCCGTGGTGGTCAAGGGCCATGGCGCGCACCCCGGCACCGCCGAGATCGTCGCCGAGGCGATCCTCGCCGCGATCAGGAAGACGGGGATGCCGGACGGCGTCTTCTCTCTGATTCAGGGCGGCCGGCGCGACGTGGGTCAGGCGCTGGTGCAGCACCCGCTGATCGCCGCCGTGGGCTTCACCGGCTCGCTCAAGGGTGGGCGGGCGCTGTTCGACCTCTGCGCGCAGCGCGAGGTGCCGATCCCCTTCTTCGGCGAACTGGGCTCGGTCAACCCGATGTTCCTGCTGCCCGAAGCGGTGAAGGCGCGGGGCGCCGCGATCGGAACGGGCTGGGCGGCGTCGTTGACCATGGGCGCCGGCCAGTTCTGCACCAACCCGGGCATTGCCGTGGTTGAGATCGGCCCCGAGGGCGACGCTTTCGTCGCCGCCGCAGCCGAGGCGCTGCGCGGCGTGCCCGCCCAGTGCATGCTCACCCGCGATATCGCACAGGCCTACAGGAAGGGCAGGTCCCGCTTCGACGGGCGCCCGGACGTGCGGCCGGTGCTGACCACCGACAGCGACGGCCGCAACGCCCTGCCCAACCTCTTCGAGACCGATCCGGCGAGCTACCTGCGGGACCCGGCGCTTGGCGAAGAGGTCTTCGGCCCGCTCGGCCTCGTGGTGCGGGTCTCGGGCGCGGACGAGGTGGACGCGCTTGCCCGCGGCCTCGAGGGCCAGCTCACCGCCACCATCCACATGGACGAGGGCGACACGGCGCTCGCACAGCGCCTGATGCCGGTGCTCGAGCGCAAGGCCGGCCGGCTGCTCGTCAACGGCTTTCCGACGGGGGTCGAGGTCTCTCACGCCATGGTGCATGGCGGGCCTTACCCCGCCTCGACCAACTTCGGCGCGACCTCGGTCGGCACGCTCTCGATCCGCCGCTTCCTGCGCCCGGTGAGCTACCAGAACCTGCCCCCTGCGCTGCTGCCGCGCGATCTGGCCTGAGCCCCTGCCGCTTGGCCCCGAAGGCGCTGTCGCCGGCAGCGCCTTCGGGCAGGCAGCCCGTTTCGCATGGCCGCGGCCATGCCCCAAACCTCTCTGCATCCTATCGAAAGGACCCCTCATGGACCCGCAACAGATCAAGGCGGCCCTCGGCTCCGGCCTGCTCTCCTTCCCCGTCACGCCGTTCGACGCCGAGAACAGGTTCGCCGCCGCCCCCTACCAGAAGCACGTCGAGTGGCTGTCCGGCTTCGACGCGCCGGTTCTCTTCGCCGCGGGCGGCACCGGAGAGTTCTTCTCGCTGACCCCCGACGAGATCCCCGCCATCGTCAAGGCCGCCAAGGAGAGCGCCGGCAAGACCGCCATCGTCTCGGGCTGCGGCTACGGGACCGAGATTGCCCGGGGCATCGCGCGTTCGGTCGAGGCGGCGGGCGGCGACGGCATCCTGCTGCTGCCGCATTACCTGATCGACGCGCCGCAGGAAGGGCTCTACGCCCATGTCAGGGCGGTCTGCCAGGCCACCGGCATGGGCGTCATGGTCTACAACCGCGACAATGCCGTGCTGCAGGCCGACACGCTGGCGCGGCTCTGTGACGACTGCCCGAACCTCGTGGGCTTCAAGGACGGCACCGGCGACATCGGCCTCGTGCGCCAGATCACCGCGAAGATGGGCGACCGGCTGACCTATCTCGGCGGCATGCCGACGGCGGAGCTCTTTGCCGAGGCCTACCTCGGGGCGAGCTTCACCACCTACAGTTCGGCGGTGTTCAACTTCGTTCCGGCGCTGGCCAACAAGTTCTACGCCGCGCTGCGGGCCGGGGATCGCGCCACCTGCGAGAGCATCCTCAACAGTTTCTTCTACCCGTTCATGGAGCTCCGCTCGCGCCGCAAGGGCTATGCGGTCGCAGCGGTCAAGGCGGGCGTGCGGCTGGTGGGCTTCGACGCGGGCCCGGTGCGGGCGCCGCTCTCGGATCTGACCGGCGAGGAGGAAGAGATCCTCAAGGCCCTGATCGACGCGCATCGGGAATGAAATCCGGGGTGGGTCCCGCGTCCGCGGGGCTCACCGGGCCGGGTGACGATCACGGGCGGCGGCGGGGATGTGGGTCCCGACTCTGCGAGGCCCGCCAGGCGACCGGGTTCGTGGAGAGCCTGTTGCAGGTGAGCGGCCTGGCTTGGGCCCGCGCCTGACTTCAGCACGCTGTCACGGCGCCAGAAGCCCCTGAAGGTCAACATCCCCTACCGCGGTTCGGACGGTCCGTTGCACCTGCTGGTCGACAGCACAGGTATCAAGGTGGAGGGGGGAAGGCGAGTGGAATGCCCGCAAGCATGGCGGCCCGAAGCGGCGGGTCTGGCGCAGGATCCACATCGGAATCGATGAGAAATCACTGGAAATTCGGGCCGCCCAGCTCACCATCAGCGATGTCGGCGACGCGCCGATGCTGCCCGAGCTGCTGGACCAGATCCCGCCCGACCAGGACATCGCCACCGTCCCCGCCGACGGCGCCTTCGACACCCGCAAGTGCCATAACGCCATCGCCTCCCGCGGCGCGGCCGCCGTCATCCCGCCGCGGAAGAACGCCAAAGTCTGTAAACCTGACACCACCGGTGCAATCGCACGCAACGAAATCCTGCGCACATCGAAGCGCGTCGGCCGGACCATCTGGCGACGATGGAGCGGCTACCCCCGCCGAAACCGGACAGCGACGAAGATGCATTGCCTCAAGCTGCCGGGCCACCGACTGTCCGCCAGGGACTTCGACCGTCAGGTCGCCGAGTTCCAGGTTCGTGTCGCCGTCCTGAACGGCTTCACCGCGCTCGGGACACCCATCACGGAAGTCACAGGATAGGTATGTCCGGGGAAAGGGGCGTGCCGATCATCAGTCGACTTGTGCAGCAGAGTCCCCGCCAGAGCCGCTCGGCCATCGCCTTGGTGCCCCGCGGGCCGAGGTAGGCGAGCATCGCCACGAGCCCCATCGCCGCCCGGCGGTCGAGGTTGAGCGAGGAGCTCAGTGCCTCGCCGACGAAGGTCATGAGGACGAGGGCGGGGATCTCCCAGAGGAACTCGCGGCCGAAGAAGGCGCGGCGGCGGGCGCGGACCTCGTTGGTGTGATACAGGAGCCGTCCCATGGCCGCCGCGATCAGCGTGGCGATGGACCCGCCCCTGAGCGCGGCGATGGTGTCGATGAGTCCCTCTTTCGGCATCGCGCCGCTCCTGTTGTGTGCGCTCGTCGCGCGGGTCTCTGCGAGCTCGTCCGGATCGGGAAGCCCATGAGCTGCGCGGACGCCCCGATGGAGGGGAAGAGCGGGTTGCCGTTCGGGTCCTTCAGGCTCGCGAGCCAGTTCTTCGTCGAGGCCCGCATGATCCAGCCGGGCGAGACCATGCCCACATCGGCATCCTCGACGAGCGACACCGTGCGCCGGATCGCCGCCTCAGCCGCCGCCGGCGTGGCGGCCACCGGAGCGGCGGACCAGTTCGCCGGCAGCATCCAGTGCCGCAGCCCCTTCGGCGTGTCGGCGCTGCCATCGCCGCGCAGGAACGCGAGATCCTCGCGGAGCGCCATGACCTTCAGGAGATCGTCGCGCACGAGCTGCGCCATCGCCACGCCCGAGTGGCGCAGGAGCGAGTTACCGATGGGCACCATGCCCAAGAGTTTCTTGAAGCTCTGGTCGATCTTGTCGAAGCTGGGCTGGCTCGGCGCGATGGCGGCATTCTCGGCGGCATAGGCGGCGACGGCCGAGCCCACCTGCTTCGCGTGCCGCATCTCGCCCGCGGGCATCGGCAGCGTGCGGGCGCCCGAGGCGCGCACGACGACGCGGGCGCGCAGCATCTCGATCAGCTCGGCCGCCTGGGGGCGCGGGATGGTGACGCCGCCCGCGCCTTCGCTGGCCCCCGAGAGCGCGGCCGAGATCGCGCCATGGCCCTCGGCCTCGAGGAGGCGGGCCGCCTTGTCGCGGTCGCCCTTGGTCCGCGCGAGCGCCTGGACCATGAAGCCCGCCGCCACCCCGCGATGCGCCGGATCGGACGCCACGGCCGGCACGGCATCGGCGCCGGCAGCACCCGCTCCGCCCCCGGCGCCCGCGCCATCGCCCTGCGCCGCGGCGGCCTGTGCGGCTTCCACGGCCGCCGCGCGCGTCACGGCGGCATCGGCTTTGGCAAAGGCGGCTTCGGCAGCGGCAAAGGCCGCAGTCTCGGTCTCGAGAGCGGCGGCGTCCGGCGCCTCGGCCGCCTCGAGCGCGCCGATGCGGGCGGCCACCGCGGCCATCGTGTCGGCCGCGGCCTTCCGGGCGCGGCGCAGGTCGTCGAGGTTCTGTCGTGCCATGGGATCCTCTCTTGGCAGGGCTGCATCCGCGCAGCCGAACGGCCCCGCCACAGGCGGGGGATGGGAAGGGGTGAAGGGGATTGGCTGGAGCCCGAAGGTGCCGGGGTCTTCGGCTCAGAGGTGCGCCGGCGGACGCATCATGATAATGCACCGCCCATGCGCCTCTTCATCATCGACACCGTTGCCACGGTCATCTTCTTCACCGCGGTAGCGACCTTCTCGGAGTTGCTCATCGCAGGAATGGCACCGTCCGAGGTTCTGGCCACACGTCTTCTCATGGTGCCAGTCATGGTTTTGACGGGCAGACCCTACACGCGATGGCGCGATTGGCTGGTGAGGCGAACGGCCCCCCGGAACCGCTGGAGCGCCTTTCTGACCGACATTCTGGCATTCCTGTCGTTCCAGGCGCCGGTCTATGGCGCCACGCTTCTCATCGCGGGAGCGAGCTTCGCTGAAGCCGGAACGGCCATCGGGTCGGCCATTATTCTCATGATCCTGCTGGCGCGGCCTTTCGGCCTGTTTGTCGAATGGACGAGAAGCCTCTTCGGGGTCGAGCTGTCCTGAACCCTGACGCGGCAGCTCGCGTGCCGATCAGCTCCGGGCCAGCGCTGCCGCCGCGGCGGCGCGGGCGGCGAAGGCGCGACTGGGGCTGCGGGGCTTCGGCGCGGTGCGGGCGGCGAGGCGGGCATAGAAGGCGGCGCGGGTCTCGATGCGGTCGGCGAGGCCGCGGCGGATGGCCTCGGGGGCGCGGAAGGTCGCGCCGCCGTCCTGCGGATCGTCGGTGACGCTGAGGCGGGCGGCGAGCTCGGCTGCGGGGATGGCGCGGCCGGCGGAGACGGCGGCGTGGAAGGCGGCCTCGGCCTCGTCGAGGCTGCGCTGGAGCTCGGCGCGGCCGGCCTCGGTCGAGGCGTCGGGGCGCTTGGCGCGGGCGTGGCGGGAGCTCATCTCGAAGATCTGCGCGCCGTTCGCGCCGGGCTGGACGTGGGCTGCGGCGGTCAGCGCCACGCCGATGGAGCCCGCGACGGCGCCGGGCGTCATCACGATCTCGGAGGCCTGCGAGGCGAGCCAATAGGCGGCGGAAGCCGCGAGCGGCGAGACGAGGGCATGGACCGGCTTCACGGCGGCGGCCGCCGCGATGGCCTCGGCCGCCGCCTCGATCCCGCAGACGAGGCCGCCGGGGCTGTCGATCTCGAGCACGATGGCGGCGGCATCCTCGCTGGCCGCGAGGTGCGCCATCGTCTCGGCGAGGCCATGATAGGTCGCCCAGCCGAACCAGCGCTCGTACTGCGCCATGTTCGGCGTGAGGATCCCGCGCACCGGCACCACCGCGAGGCCGCGCGCGACGGTGAAGCGGTCGGGAACGGTCGGGCCGGCCGCCGGAGCACGGGCCGCAGCGGCGGGATCCGCCGCCCCCTCTGGGATCGGCATCGCGAGGAGGGGCGCCGCGAGATCCTCGGCCAGCGCCATGGGCTGCAGAGGGCCGAAGAGGCTGGCGAGCGTGCGGGTCATGGATCTGTCTCCTCGCTGCGGGTCATGTTCGGCGCCGGGTTCAGCCGGTCGCCGCCCTCGATGGGATCGTAGCCGTCGATCCGCCGGGCCTCGTTCGGGGTCAGGATCGGGCCGCCCACCGCCTTGGCGAGGGCTTCGTACCGCTCGCGCGTCGTGGGCCGGAGCAGGGCGCCGAAGTCGTGGCGGAAGAAGAGGCCCGCCCGGCGCTCGGCCTCGGTCAGCACGCCGAGCGCCAGCTGGTCCTCGACCTGCTTCGCCCAATGCAGGAGACAGTCGGTGAGATAGTCGATGGCCTGCTGCTCGCCGTTGGCCTTCACCCCGTATTCCATCATCTGGAGCTTCGCCGGCGGCACCCGGTAGATCGCCGCGATCTGCTCGCGGTCGAACTTGCGGCTGCCGAGGAGTTCCTGATCGGCCGCCTTCATGTCGAGCGTCTTCACATCCTCGCCCTCGCCGAGGATCGGGAAGCCCTCGACCTCCGGCGCGCGGAGCGCGGCCGCCACCCGGCGGGCGCTGCGGACGCGCGCCTCGTCATCCTCGTAATCGTCGCGGAGCCGGATCACGGCACGGGCGGTGACGCCCGAGGCCGCGCGGGCCGCCGACTCCTGGCCTGCGAGCGCGAGGCCCACGCTCTCGGCCGCGACCTCGAGCGGGCTGCGCCCCGTCCAGCCGTCCTCGGCCATGTAGCGCAGATGGATCATGGCGCGGGCAGGCGCGCGGCGGCGGAGGCCCGCGCCGTCCTCGAAGTCGTAGAACCGGTCCCGGCCGGCGCGGAGCACGCTGCAGCCGGACTGGCGCACGAGGTCGATCAGCTCGAGCTCGCCCGCCCCGTGCCCCGGCCGCTCTTCGCGGCCGCCGTCCGGCGCCACGCGCAGCAGGCGGAGGCGGTGCGGATGGGCAATATCACCAAGGCGCCGCCCCGTCCTTTCTCAGGCCTGATCCGGTGCGCCTGCTGCGGGGGCGGTATGAGCATCCACGACCGTTGCGGCGAGGCGATCCGGATCCGGTGCAGCACGGCGAACGAGAGCGGAAGCTGCGAGAACAAGGCGCGCTATCGGCTCGAGAAGATCGAGGAGGCGATCTTCCTTCGCCTTCGGGCGCAACTCGACCGCCCGGACTATCTGAAGGAGTTCGTCCGGGTGTATGCCGAGGAGCGCCGGCGCCTGACGGAGACGGCGCGCCGCGACCGGGCACGGCTGGAACGGGCCGCGGCGGACAGCCGAGCCCGCTACATGCGGCTGGTGGACATGATGGCGCGTGGCCTGATTGAGGGCGAGGAAGCCGACGCCCGGGTGCTGCAGGCCAAGCAGGCCGCAGAGATGGCGCGGAGCGAGCTCGAGATCGCCTCGAGCGAGGACAATGTGGTGGAGCTGCATCCGCAGGCGACGGCTGCCTATACGCGCGCCATCGCCGATCTTTCGGCCGCGCTGCAGCGGGGCGACGGCACGTTCGACGCGACCTCGGTCGAGGCCCTGCGCCGGATCATCACCGAGATCACTGTCCATCCCAAGGTTGAGACCGGCGACGTCCTGGTCGAGGTCCGCGGCAACATGGAGCGGCTGCTCGGCATCGACCAACAGATTGTGGGGGGGGCGATGGTGGCGAGAGGGGACTTGAACCCCCGACCCCACGATTATGAGTCGGGGCCAAGTGCCTGCAAACGCAGGCTGCACCCTGTAAAGCGCAGCTGAGCCCGACCTAAGAAAATCAACAGCTTGCGGTCCGTTTGTAAAACGCCGGCACAGACGCCATCGCCGATTCTTCGTAGGGCTGGGGGGTGCCCAAGAGTTGCCTCAAGCCCTGCAACATCTGGTGTGCGGTGCCCTATGCCGCTGCAAGGCCGCCTCTAGCAGGATCGACGGGTTCGGAGGCGGGTGCCTGTTATCCTGACGGTGGACCGGCTCCTGCGAGAGGAGGGACCGGTCCTCATTTTCCGGGGCAGAACCGGAAGCCCTCCCGCAAACCTGCGGTCATTTCCGGCCGGATTTGCGGACCGGCTTTGGCGCCGGGGGCAGGTCCGCGAGCGCCGCATCGCGTTCGAGCCGTGCCGCCTTCAGCCGCGCGACCTGCGCCCTCCGCGCGTCGGTTTCGGCGGCGATGATCGCCTTCGCTGCGGCGTCGGCGCGCTGTGCGGCCTGGCCGTGACTGGACCGCGGTGGGTCAGACTTGGGAGAGCGCATTCCTGTTCCTTGTTCTGCTGGCGGGATCGGTCATCTCGCGCCTATTCCGGCCGCTCGGGACGTCATACGAACGTGCGCTTGGTCGCCGTTTGCGCGGCACCCGGTTCAGGGCTTCTTTGCGGTGCCGGAACCGGACGACGGGAAGGGCCGAATGTCGCCCGGACAGCGCCGGCCGACGGATCGTGGCCCGGACGGCAGGCGACGGCTCTGATGCCTCGGTGATATTTTCATATGGGAACGAGGCGCCCCCCGAACAAGAACTGATCGAGAGCCGGCCGTCAGGACGAGGTGCCAAGGCGGAGCACTATTCGCCGCATCAGGATCTCGCGCCTCCTTCGGTTCTTCGTCAGACAGCGCCGCGTGGCAAGTCATGAGGAGAGATCCCAGGAAAGCGCGCGCCATCCCCTGGGACTTTTCTTCCGGAGTACGTTCCACCTCGGCGACAACCTCCCGTCGGGGACATGCGAGATTTGCGCCGAGGTCAATGGCGCCCCGCCGCCGAGGGAAGTTTGCTGGCCGCGGACCAGTTCTACATTACGGTCGAGCACTGGACCGGGCGCAAGCGTCGTCGTACTGGTCTGCGCACCGTCGATGACGCCCTGCGGCGGGATCGCGCTGTGGTCGCGACGGCCCATGCGACTGTCGTGCCGGATGGGTGAGGCCCGGTCGCGCACGGGCGACGGCTCCGAACCATCGTCGGGTATGGCTCGGACCCGCAAACGAACCCAGGACAGGAGGACCACCATGGCCGACCGCATCGTCCGATCCACCGCGGTGTTCCTGCGACCGTTCCGTCTGCCCGGCTTTGACGCGGAACTTCCGGCCGGCCGATACCAGCTCGATACCGAGATCCGGCCTCCAGCGGGCATGCCGGACCCGGCGGCATGGCGGGCGTCGGTGGTGATCCACCTCCATCCCACGCCAGAGATGCCCAACCTCGCCCGGTCCCTGACCGTGCGGCTGGCCGACATCGACTCGGCGATCGCGCGCGACGAAGCGTCGGGCCAATCGCTCGATCAGTTCTTCCTGCAGGCGATGCTGGACGATCCCATGATCCGGATGGTCATGGAGTCTGACGGAGTCACCGAGGCGGAGCTGCGCCGCCTCTATGAGCGTTGACCCGTCCGAGGTGCCCGGAGGCCTTGCCGTCCGGCCCCTCAAGGGGGCGTCCTGCCATCGGAAGATGCACCTCGCAATCCTGTCCCGCCGCGCTACATGATGCTCCTGACCCCGGATATCCTCTTTCCGGGCGTTCTCTCTGACTCCCTGATGCGGCGATCTGGATGCCTCTGGAAGTCGGGCCTTCATGATCATCAACTGGCAGGAAGGACACGACCATGAGCAACCGCCGGCCACCCAGCCCATCGCCTCTTCAGCGCCGAGGCCTCGTCTTTGGCTTTCCCGGGCCGACAGTCGTGGACAATATCAACAGCCTGCCGGTGCGCCATGTGCCCCTCTCGCTCGCCACCCGGAAGTGGCGCTCAGGGCTGGGCTGGCGCGAGTTCCTTGCGCTGCAGGGCGGGCGCCCTCCGTTTCGGACTCGCCGGAAATTCTGGCAAGTCTGGTTCTAAAGCTGCAAGGCTCGGAGCTACGCCATGCGCGATCCCGGCAGGCGTAGACCATCACCGATCCCGACCCTAATCGGGCCGCTCGAGTCCCGTCCCGCGCCTCTCGGCGGGGGCACGCGGCCTTCCGCCCGGCGTGGCGATGGATTTCGCATGGAGCGGGAATCGTTGCGCCGGCCGGCACCCTCGGCCGAGACGATGCCCTGGTCTGCCCGAGTTCGCCGAGGCGGCCCCGCAGTGACCATGCTGAGTGGGCAGGGCAGGGGACTTCCTCCGGTCACCGCCGCCGCCAAGGCACAGGCGGTTGAGGCACGGAGCTTCCGATGCTACGCTGGTGGGCTTTCGCGAACTGGCAGGAGGCCCTCATGAAACGAGTCATGATCGTCGGACAGCCCGGCTCGGGCAAATCCACCTTGGCCCGGGAGATCGGCAGGCGCACTGGGCTGCCGGTGGTTCACATCGACCATATCCACTGGTCGACCGGATGGGTCGAGCGGTCGCGCGAGGAGAAGACCCGCCTGTGCCAGGAAGTTCACGCGCGCAAGGAGTGGATCTTCGAGGGCGGACACTCCGCGACATGGCCGGAGCGGCTGGCACGCTGCGACACGCTGATCTGGCTGGATGTGCCGATCCATGTCCGGCTCTGGCGCGTGTTCCTGCGCTCGCTTCAGTATCGAGGGCGCACGCGTCCCGATCTACCGGACGGCTGCCTCGAGCAATTCGACTGGTCCTTCTACCGCTGGATCTGGAACACGAGGATCACCAGCCGGGCTCAGATCGAGCGGCTGGTGGCTGGTGCGCCCAGCGATAAGGCCATCATTCGGCTTCGGAGCGCGAGGGAGGTCAGGATGTTCTTGGCTGCACGTCCGGGCAGCTCAGACATGCAGTCGTTCTGTTCAGAACGGCCCTCGCGCCGAGGCGTTGAGGGTCCGAGCCCGCTATAAGCTGCTATGCCTGTCTTGCGGGACCGAGGGCCACAGCCGGCCTGCACTGATGAACGACCCATATACAACGACGGGACGGATGCCAGAGCCACTGTGACGAGCGCGTCTCCTCTTAGTGTAGTTGAGCAGCGAACATGAGCAGCTGCGCGAGTCCGTCCCTCATGCCGCCTACCGGAGAAAGATCCGCAACCATAAGAGAAAACACGGGAATTTTTTCACGGGCCGCGCGCGTGGATGTTCAAGGAAGCGATCGCCGTGCCTGGCGAAGCTGCTGGATGCCCCCAAGTGCAGGCTGCTCAAAGGTCTATGTTGGCCTGACTACGCCGGTTCGAGTTAAGGTCATTTGGAAGTTGCGAAATCCTCGGAGAGGATGCACACCTCGCTCACGTATGGTGCGTCGGAGCGCTGTAGAGCCGAAGGAAAATGAAGTTGGGTGCTGGGCAAACTAGTTCTGATCAACCTGAAGGGGCAGTCTTCAGAAAAGATGAGACGTTGGATCGCTTGGCCGCAACCTGCAATGTGGCGCAGTTTGTGAGCTTCGCGCCGGCAGTCGAAGGTCCTTTGCTGCAGTTTTGCCGAATTTCTGGCATTGAACCTAATCATCGCTTCGAATCTGTTGCTGATGCCATACAGGCTCTTTTCGAGCGAAGCTCCGAAAGGACGGTGAACATTCGTAGCTTTAATGCTCACCAAAGCCAAAGCCGCGACTTTATCTACGGCATTGACAACGCGGCTGCAGCGGTCGCTGCTGTTGAGCGCATGGCCAAGGAGGGCGCGTTCACGATTGTGAACGAAACGATTGATGTTTCGGATGGTGGCGTTTCTGGCGTGGTGATCGGCGACATAGTGGAGTTTCGCCCTGACATGACGCCGCGCGGTGTGGAGCAGCCAGGGTTCGCCCGGCTCCCAACCTCAATGGCTATACAGCTTTTCAAAATCGTCTATGGAGTGGAGGCCGACTTCTCACATGGGCAGAATGGGCGTCTTGAATTCAGTCTACATCCGAGACCACGAGGCTGGAAGATGGACAACGTAATCTTCTGGGAACTATCTGAGGATTCGTTACCAAGGGACTTGGTGAAGATCGAGTGGCCCAATGATTTTAGCCGAATGATCGGCGACAAGGTGTACGGACTTCTGGTTGCGGAGATTAAAGGCTTTCCAGTTCCTAGGACAACGGTGATAGGTCGACGCATCGCGCCCTTCTCCTTTGGCCGATCTACGGATCTTGCAGAAGTGTGGATAAGAACAAGCCCGCGAGAGCAAGTGCCCGGGAAGTTCACCACCGCGCGCGGGTGGCGAGATCCTTTTGCCTTGCTCCAACGCGAGGATCCTGACGGTACCGCAATCTCCTCGGTGCTATCGCAGCAGGGTGTTGCGGCGCAGTGGTCGGGCGCGGCTATAGAGACGTCGAGCGGGAGCCTCGTTGTAGAAGGGATCCAAGGAACCGGAGAGCGCCTCATGGTTGGGCTTGCGGATCCCGAGCCAATTCCCGATGAGATCTTAGCAAAGGTAAATGATCTACACGGCCGGCTCGCTTGTGCGCTTGGTGCTTGTCGGTTCGAATGGGTCTTTGATGGCTCAGAGCTATGGATCGTCCAACTTCATCGCGGATCTAGTACGTCCGACGGTGACATCATTGTGCCAGGTGATGCAGACGAGTGGCTTGATTTCGATGTCTCTCAAGGGCTGGAGGTGCTTAGGTCTTTGGCCCGCGACTTGAAGCCGCAAACCGGTATCATGCTGGATCGCAAGGTGGGCCTAACCAGCCATTTAGCCGATGTTTTGCGAAAGGCTGGGGTGCCTGCGCGCGTGCGTCCTCGTTAGCAGTTGACGCCGGGGCATTCTAAAGCAGGGAGTAGGACGATGGATCGCTCCTTATCATGAAATATGGCCAGAGGAGGACAAGCATGGCATATCAAGCGATAGTAGAAGCTCGCGAAGCTGCAGAAGCGAGGCAGGAAAGCCTTCGTGAAGCCGTACGGCTGGGCCTGCAAATGAAGCGTGAGCAAGAAGAAAGAAAAGCGGCACTTCAGCAAGAGCGCGCGCTGAACAGCTCGGCCCGAGCGTGAGCATTTGCGGTAGCAGTAATGATGTTGAACATGTACACATCTGACGATTGGCTACGCCAGAACGGCGAGGACTCGGCATCTGACCCTTGGAGACCGCCCGTTGTCAGGGATTTCGGTAGGATCATCCACAGCGCTAGCTTCAGAAGGCTGCAAGGTAAAACGCAGGTATTTCCGGGACACGAGTCCGACTTCTTTAGAAACCGTCTGACGCATTCACTTGAGGTCTCACAAATCGCCGAAGGCATCGCAGACCGTTTGAACTATGTATATGCGGAAAAACTGGGAGGTCGGCGGATCGACAGCCGACTCTGCGCAGCGGCAGGTCTTGTCCACGACATCGGACATCCCCCATTCGGCCACAATGGTGAGCGCGCACTCAACACTAAGATGGAGATGCGCGGCGGATTCGAGGGGAACGCTCAGACGCTGCGTATCTTAAGCCGCTTGGAAAAGAAGGCGAAGTACAAAGCGCCTGTAGATGGCGACGAGCGCGCCGGGATGAACTTGTGTTTTCGGACACTCGCTGCCGTGCTGAAATACGACAACGAGATAGATAAAGAACGCTTCGGTAGTGATGGTCCGCAAAAAGGGTACTACGCCTCCGAAGCTAAGATTGTCGCAGAGATAAAAAGAAGAGTTTTGGGAGGGAAAGCCCTTCCGGCTGGCGTCAAGTTTAAGACCGTTGAATGTGCAATAATGGATATTGCAGACGACATCGCTTATTCTGTTTACGATCTTGAAGACAGTCTTAAAGCAGGTTTCCTAACGCCTGCCTCAATTCTGGCTACAGATGATGATTTGCTGAAGAGGGTTGCGGAAAAGGCAACTGAGCAGCTGGCGGAAGATTGCAGCGAGAAGATCACCGCACAAGAAGTCTTGGCGACCTTGGTTGCTCTTTTCGGGGACATCTTTGCTGTGGACGAAAGCAGAGAGCAAGACTTTCCGTTCGAACGACGGAATAAGGATCTTTCAAGTTTTATCAACGCGATGAAGGCGTCTCGTGCGGTGAACATGGACGCAGGGAGGAGGATGAAGCTATCGTCCGAACTGGTTCACGAATTCATGAACGCTGTTGAACTAGAAATAAACGAAGAGTTTCCTGCTCTCTCACGAGCTGCGCTAGATAAGAAGACGCGCATTAAAGTGGAAATCCTGAAGCAATATACTTTCCTGTCAACTATCTACTCGAACCGGGTTAAGCTCGGCGAGTACCGTGGTACCGAGTTGGTGGGGGAAATATTCGAGGCGCTGGAAAAGAAGAGCGGACATCTGCTTATGCCCGACGACGTGCGCAAGCGGGTTCAGGAGGCCGGTGGGGATAAGGATTTGCAGGCGCGTCACATTTGCGACTTTGTCGCAGGAATGACGGATAGGTATGCCGTAGAGTTCTGGGCTCGGCTCAAGTCAGATGTCGCGGAAAGCATGTTTAAGCCCATCTAGCAGATCAAGAAGTAAGATCTGCGGGGGAGCGAAGCTCGCTCCTCTACCATCGCTATTGGGCGAAAGCTGAACCTTCCTTGAAGACGTATCGGGGCGAACCTTCGAGCAAAATGCTGAGCTTGGTCAGGATGTCGGCAAAACGGCCAATTCTTAAGCTCGTATCGGGTGCTAGTCGCTGCCTTCCGCGAACATTCACGTGCGTCTGATCTAGATAAGGAAAAACAACAGCAGATCGGAATGAAACAGGTCAGCTCCAGCTCTAGAACGAAAAGGCCATTTGTGGTGACTTGCGCTCAACTTCGTGACGCCAAACCCATGCATCGAATTCTCGTCTCGATATAGCGAGTAGATCCGCGGCTGCACAAAACACATGTTTCAGGAAGGAATAGTCTTTATCCAGTATGCCAACTTCTTGGGCAAAGCTTCTTATGTGTCGATCTACCGCAATAGACTCAACGCCAACCAAGCACGCCATGTAGTCCACCGTTTTTGGCCCCACTCCGTGGATATCTTGAAGTAAAGCACAAAAATCTTTATTCGAAAGCCTTCTTCGAAGTTCCTTCGAGTCTCGAACATCGTTGCGATGTAAGAAATTTACAATCCTCTCGAATCTTGATATCTTTAACGGATGCTGCCAGTTTAAAATCGCTGCGCTCTTGCCAGATTCAACAATCTCTATGAGGGCGCCAATCGTCGTCGCTTCTGGAAACAGCGCAAGTGCACGCGTAACTCTGGGCCGCACCACATTTGCGTAATTCAGCCCAGCCTGTAACGTTGTGTCGACGAGGATCGCACCCATGTGCTGATAACACGCGCGAGGGTGGCGCGAATCGGCAGGGACGCCCTGGAGACACGCAAAGTTTGCAACCCGCCGTGCAGCAATGAGAATTTCCACCGCGTCGTTGTCTATAGCCATCGAGCTCATGCCAGTAACCCTGTTTCTCGAAGCGCTGCTAGACGTTCGACGCAGTTAGGGCAAGCGCCACAAGGCATCAGGCTCGCAGCTTGGCAGGAGAAGGTGCGCCCAATTGGAACTCCCAGTCGAATAGATTCCTTTGCGACTTCTGACTTGGACCAGAAGCGAAACGGTGACAAGAACCGGACTGGACCAACCGAGTCAGTAAGCGCGTCGAGCTTGTTCATGAACTCGGCCGTACAGTCGATCTCCTTAGCGCGGTTGCTGTTGATAAAGCCGGTGTAAACCTCAAACGCTCCCAGTGTCTGGGCACGTGCCGCAGCTGCAGAATAGAATAGAAGAGTTCGGTAAGGCACGTAAAGATCTTCATCCTTCACCTCTTCATTCCAAAGGTCAGCCTCTGTTATCAACCTTGACTTCGATCCCCTAAAAAGGTCGGAGATATCATTTCTTTCTGGATGTGCAGCCGATGCTGGCAGTACCTCCTTAAGTGTTTCCCACTCGGTCTCCACGCAGTGCTGCCCGTAGTCGAAGAAGACCGGAATAAATTGTACCCCCCTTTCGGTGAGCCAGTATGCAACTGTTGTCGAGTCCAACCCGCCAGATGCCATTAATAGCGCGAAGCTCATTTCGCTTGCTCCCGCAGTTTGGCGAGAAGTTCGAACGTCGAGTTCAAGCACTGGTCCAAGTCATCTGAGTAGGCGTCGCTGCCGCAGATCACCATCGTATTATTGTTCTCTTGCCGCGGATCGTAGGTAACGACCGGCGTGCCAGCCGCAATGGCAAGGCCAATTTCAACAAGCGTTCCTGGATCGCGGTTCAGCGGGACAGCAAATACTAAACTGCAGCGCCTCAACAGTTCGACATCTCTATCGTAGTAGGACCGCAGATCTTCCGCCGGGGTTCCAGGGCATGCTTCTCCATTGTCTTGTACGGGGCGTCTGACCGTAAAATTATGATAGAGGAGCGCCTCCACTGCAGCGTCAACTTCAGCTTTCTCCATATACGAGAAGTCAGGTGCGGCCAGATAAATTTCGAAGTGAGGTCGGTCGTGCCATGGCAGCAGTACACCGCCCAGCGACAGGACTTCATCAGGTGTTAGCTTGAAGTCACGTTGAACGTCTCTCTTGAAGTCGTCGGGAAATGTCGTCTGCGCGTAGCGTGTAGCAGCTTGCATCCCGCGAAGGGCGGCCGTAAGTGCGCCATGGTCTATTAATGCCGCAAATACAGCGGTATAAACATCGCCCACCCCCACAGAGTTTACTGTTCTAGCCAGTGTGGCTGGGATTTCCCAGCTTTCTCCGGATTCTAAGTCGAATAGTCTGCTCCCCCCTCTATTCTCCTTTAGCAGAAGATGCTTTGCGCTTCGAGTCTTGCAGGCCTTCAAAAGTGGCCCCAAATTCTCAAGGGCAAGAGAGGAAAATAACTCAGATGATGTTGATATGGCTAGCGCATGAGATGCGCCGTAAACTCTGGAAAGTTCATCTGCATCATTCACGTCGTATGCAATGTCAACAGTGATTTTCGCGTCGCTATCAAGGTTTTTGACAATACCCTCGAAATCGAAAGTGCCCGGATAAACTACTATGTTTTTGAAGCCCCTTAGTTTCTCGTCTAGATCGAACGTCAGCACCTTCTTTGCTTCGCGCAGGATGTTCTCGTATCCCTGATGCCCCACTTCTCTCGCGTCTCCAATTAGGAAGACGTTAGGGGCGCCAAGCACAGTGCCTACCTGAATGAAGTTAGTACATCCATGAGCGTAAAGATACGCCTCCGCCTCTGAGACCAGATAATCTGGGCAAATAGCGGCTACCGAGTACGGTACATTTAATGCCCACAGACCCCTTGCTGCGTGAACTACGCCGCCAAGGCGCATCTTGGCGGATGACATTGGCGTAGAAAGCGTGAAATCCACGCAGATTTCGCCCAGCAGTAGGACAGGCTTGTCAAGCATCGTTATACCGGCACAAAATCGACATCCACCCTAGGCGCGGGCAACGCACTGGAATTCGTGACAACTCCAGTATAGCTAATGCCATCTCTAATACATGCGGCCAAGTAGTTGAATGGCGTTGGCAACGCGCCAATCTCTACGCCAGCTGCATCGGCGGCCAAGATGCGCGTTCTAAATGTCAATGTCAGAGCAGTGCCAACTGTAGGCACAGTGCCTGTTTTGGAGAAATAGCTGTACAGTCCAACATCTTCGAGGCTGACACTGAAGGCTTGACGACATCTGTCGCCTCCACTCGAGCCTCCAGACTCACCCCCTCTCCCTTCGGATTGTCGTTCTGCGCCACTATAGTCAGAAAACCTGCCCGATCCGCTGCTGCCCAATTTCGTTGATCCTTATCAGTTTGCGAAACTCTGGAGGCCGAAGAGTTCGGCCATTGTCTTCTCTGGTCTATCAATCAGATGGTTTCATCTGTTTGCAAGGATTCGCTGCGTTTGCTCAGCGTGACGCAAGACCACCTAGCGCCCTATCTGTGGTAGCGCGCGACGTGCGCCGAGGGGCCGGCTAAAGCTGGGTCTTGATCGGCCGTGTAAGACGCGCCTTTCCAACCGCGTGCCTGCGACGTCCGCACTGCGACGACGAGCCGCAGAAAGCGGCAAGCACTGCCTTGTGCACATGGCGATCGGAGCCGCGCGGCGCAGGATCGCATCCAGTCCGGAGTTGCCGAACGTGTTCTGTGCTGCATCGCCGCTGAAATCGATCAGGAAGGAAGGTGAGCCGACTGACGTCAGTGGCATAGTCGGCACAGCTACAACAGGATAGCGGGTGCTCATTCAGAACGCGGCGATCAGTCATAGTGAAGCCAACTGAGAGGAGGGCCGCTTGAGGCAGCGCGGTACGACAGACGAAGCGTCAGGCGAGGAGCAGTCCATCCGGTGGACCGCAATGAAATCTCCGCATCGCTGGTGCTAATTCGGTGATGGACTGAGAGTGTGCGTTGACAGGCAGTAGCGCGCAGTTGAGTGAGGTTGCCGGATTTTCGTTGGCACCGCTGTTGGTGCCCGACATTGTAGATCAGGAAGGTAGAGGGAGGTGGGCTGTGGCCGGCGGCGATCAGTATGAGGTGATAAATGTCACGGACGAGATATCCTCTTCTCTGCCAACAGACCTGCAGCTCCAGCTTGCGGCGGTGAAGGCTGAGATGCAAAGCGTGATTAACCCTGTCACAGGAGAGCTCGAGAAGCTCAGCCGCATCCTCGCTTCGCTCCCCGCAGTGGCCGCTCTTCGCCACATCCATAATCGTTTGGCGAAAGCGCCATTCAGCACAAATGTAGACGATCTGCTCGACCACGAAATGATGACCTTGGCATTCGTTGTTGCTTATTGCCGAGTGATCGAGGGAGGGAATGGAAGCAGCGGTGTCGGCAGGAGGCAGATCCCGAACCATCTCCGCCAAGCGCATCAGGACATCATCGACGCGAGAAATCAGCGGTACGCACACAACGACGGGCACTACTCTGTAGACGGTTCAATGATAATTGATTTCGTCCGGGGAGAGTTTAAGGTCAGCGTGCAATCCAGAATGGGGTATTATGTCCGGGGCGCCAATGAGTGGCGCGATTTGGTCGATCTTGTCGAAGCTTTGACGATTGAGCGTATTCAGAAGCAGCTCGCAAAGCTCAAGCTGAAGACCCGCCGTGAGTGGTCCTTCGCCAGCGGTCCAGCCCCCGAGTGGGCGGAGCAACGTGAGGATGAGGCAGCCAAAGAGTGAGCGAGAACTTTTCTAGTTTCTAATAAACTCCGACTCTTGATCGCGTTGCAAATACCGCGATTGGCTCCTGGGCAGGATCAGCTATGCCTGCAACATAAGTCTGGATGCTTGCGCCACGCGGCGTGCCCCCATTTCAAGCTCCACCCTATCGGTTGTTGTATTCGGGATTGGCTGGGCCGCAAGGGACATAAGTGGCCGCTGTTCCAAGCAGTGGCTCACCCTTTGGCGCGTCTAGTTCGCGACGTGAGAAGCGCCGTTTCTCAGGTGCCTGGCAGGTTGTGCAGGTGCCTGGCACGGGTTGCGCTGTTGCGACAGTGGCGTGTCGAGATCCTCGCGCCAGCGGCCCGCGACGCCATAGTCATACTCGCGTTTCCGGCTGGCGGCATGGGTTCGCCGCATCGCCACATCGCCGCACTCACAAGTTCGACCGACCGCTGTGGGCCGGTCGTGGCAAAGCCTCATGCGGGGCAGTATCTAAACGTGCAGTTCGTCTTGACCATTGCGGTTACAGGGGCACGGACGCTTGCCGCGCCCGTGGCCAAAATTGACGGTCAGTTCCCGGCCACCTCAAGCAGCTTAGAGCGGACAAGCGCGTCGAGCGTATCAACCGAGGGCGACAGGCGCTTCATTGCCTCAGGCACGGAGGCGCGGACGTAAGACGAGACGAACTCGGCCGCGATCTCGCGTGTCAGTCCCCGCGCCACCGCCACGCGGGCAGCGGTCATGATTGCCGAATGCAGCGCCTCACGGTGCCGGGCCTCGATCTGAATCCCAGTCCAGCGCTGGAAGCGCACCGTCGCGAAGCCGATCAACGCGGTCAGTGCCACGCCCGCGAGATCGAGGAGGCTTGGCGTCAGCGCGGTCAGCAGGTCGCTGCCGGTCGAGGCTGCGGCGGGCACCGCGAGCGTGGCGAGGATCGCGGCGGCGATCAGCGAAGCGCGCATCCGGGCGATGGCCGCGACCAGCGGCCAGCCGACGAGCAGGATGAAGGCCAGCGCGCAGAGGGCGAGCATGAGGACGAGGGGCGCCTGGGGCGCGAGAGTGAAGATCGGGGACATATGGTCTCTCCTTCAGAGGCGGGCGAACTGGAAGTGCATCCAGTCGCGGTTGCAGGCTCGGCCGAGGCTCGTGGCTCCGGCGGCTTCGACGATGGTCCAGAAGGGCTCGTAGGCGGGCGCGGCGAAGCTCGCCCGGTCGCGGCCCCAGCGGAGCGGGTTGCGCTCGGGGTCGAGGTCGACGGCGATGCCCCAGGCGTGCATCGAGAGGGCCGAGCCGCCACGCATGGGCCGGTGGTTGAAGCAGCCGCCGAAGAGGTTCAGCCGCAGGCTCTCGAACTGAACGGCGCCGTAGTGCGCCACCGCCTCGCGGAAGATCCGCGTCAGGGGCATGGCCACCAGCTTGTGGCACCGGAAGCTCGTGATGCCCGTGTTGAGATCCCAGGCGAGGCGGAACGGGAACGGCAGCTCGACGATGCCGGCGGTGCAGTCGGGACCGCCCGCCACGCCGTAGAAGGTCGCAACCGACTCCTGCCGCGGATAGGCGCCCTGGGCATCGGTCACCGCGTGGCCCGGCAGCGGCACCCGGTCGACGGCGGCCCGCGCCGGCCCGGAGGCCCAGGCGGTCAGCGCCTCGCGGGTGTAGGGCCCGAGGAGCCCGTCGATCCGACCCGGCGCGTGGCCGAGCCGCGCCAGCACCGCCTGGCCGGCCGCGATGCGCTGCCGGCGGGAGGGCCAGGCGCGCCAGGGCACCGGCTCTCCCTCGAGCGCCGCCAGTGCGGCCGCCTGGGTCAGCGGCCCCGCATCGCCTTCGATGGCGCCGCGGTAGAGCCCGGCGGCCGACAAGAGCCGCTGGATGTCGGATGTCGTCACGTCTTTCTCCATATGCAAAAGCCCCGCGCGAGGGCGGGGCGTGGGTGGTTGGACTGGTGGGATTGCTCAGAGCAGGGTCGCGATCCGCTCGCGGTTCGAGACGAGGAGCTCCTGCGCCTCGGTGCCGCCCGAGGCGGAGACCGAGTAGCTCAGCCGCACCGGCTCGAGGTGGAACCGGCCGAAGAGCGCCCGGATCTCCGGCGTGTCATTGATCGACAGGAGGAAGGCGCCCTTCAGGCCGCCCAGGATCTCGGCGATCCGCGCGAACTGCGCCCGGTCGAAGAGGCCTTTTCCGTAGTCGTTCTCGCCGCCGAAATAGGGCGGGTCGAGATAGAAGAGCGTCTCGGTCGTGTCGTAGCGCGGGATGAGGTCGGCCCAGTCGAGGCTCTCGAACACCACGCCATCGAGCCGCTCGTGGGCGGCGTCGAGCACCGGCTCGAGCCGCGCGAGCGAGAAGCGGGGCCCGTGCCCGGCCGAGACGCCGAAGACCCCGTCGAGCTTGCCGCCGAAGCTGAGGCGCTGGAGGTAGAGGAACCGCGCGGCCCGCTCGAGGTCGGTGAGCGTGGCGGGATCGGTGAGCCGCAGCCGGTCGAACTCGCGCCGGCTGCAGATCTGGAACCGCATGATCTCGAGGAGCTGGGGATAGTGGCGCTGCAGGATCCGGAAGAGGTTGATGATCTCGCCGTTGCGGTCGTTCATGACCTCGAGGCGGGGCCGGAAGCGGCGGCGGAGGAAGATCCCGCCCATGCCGACGAAGGGCTCGACATAGGCGCGGTGCGGGATGGCCTCGATCCGCTCGAGGATGAGCGGGTGGAGACGTTTCTTGCCGCCGAGCCACGGGGCCACCGGGGCGGCGGGAGGTACTTGTTTCATAAGGTGATTCTGCCTCACAAGGCGCCTGCCCTCGCGAGGGGTGGCAGGCAGTCTGAAAGGCTTCGGACAGGCTGGCGCGGTCTTGGGTGAGACTTTGGCCGCGTGGTTCGGGCTGTTAACGCAGCCCGGCCCCTGCCTGAGAGGCGCTACGGCCGCGCTGTCGCGCGACCGCTTTTGACTACACACCTATATTGATTGCTGCCTTTTGCGTGTGTATATTTAATCCCGTGAGCGACGGCATCGAACTCGAATGGAACGAAGATAAGCGGCAGGCCACGCTGGCAGACCGCGGCCTCGATTTCGCCGACGTTGCTCTGATCGACTGGGATGCCGCGCTGACCCTCGAGGACACGCGGCGGCCCTACCCGGAGACCCGCTACATCACCGTCGCGCCCATCCGCGACCGTCTTTGCGTTGTGGCCTGGTGCTGGCGGGGTGACGTGCTCCGCGTGATCAGCCTGCGCAAGGCGAACGCCCGAGAGGAGAGGAAGTATGGCTAAGGCAAAACCCTACATCGGCGACGACGACGAGGTCCGCGAGCTGGACGATCCCTTCTTTGCAAACGCGCGCCGCGGCCGGCCGCCGAAGCCGAGCGAGCAGAAGAAGGTGCGCATGAACCTGATGATCGATCCGGAGCTCGCCTCCAGGCTGGACGGGATGCCGAACAAGAGCGCCTTCGTGAACGAGGCGCTGCGGAAGGCGCTCGCATCCTGATCGTGCCGAAGGGCGGCCTTGGAGCGCTCACCGGTTCCGTGGTCATGCGCCGTCACCCGGCGCTCCTCCCCCGCCAGAGCCGTTCGATCATCGCCGTGGTGCCCCTTGGCCCCAGATAGGCGAGCATCGCCACGAGCCCCATGGCCGCCCGACCGTCGAGATTGAGGTACGAGCTGAGAGCCTCGCCGATGAAGGCCATGGCGACGAGGGCGGGGATCTCCCAGAGGAGCTCGCGGCCGAAGAAGGCGCGGCGGCGGGCGCGGACCTCGCCGGTGTGATACATGAGCCGGCCCATGGCGGCCGCGATCAGCGTGGCGATGGCCCCGCCCCAGAGCGCCGTGATGGTGTCGATCAGTCCCTTTTCCGGCATCGCGCCGCTCCTGTTGTGTGCGCCATGCGCGTATGTCGGCCCGGCCGGGAGCGGCCGGGTCCTGTCATGATGATCGGGAAGGCGGGGGCGCCTCAGGCGGCCGACTGCTTGACGCGCGCCTGCTCGATGAGACTCACAGCGTCACCTGCGCGGCCTCAATGAACAGCCGGTCGGTCTCCTCGGGCGAGAAGCCGAGGAGGAAGGCCAGCGTGTCCATCGTCTCCGATCCCCGGACGAGCGTCGTCGCGCTGCGGATCGCCGCCCGCATTGCCCAGGGGTAGGAGGCGTTGTCTGCGATGGTCATGGCCTGGCCCCACTTCTCCTCGCCGATCACGATCATGGCCTGCAGCAGGCTGATCTCGGCCGGGATCAGGTCGCGCTGCGCCTTGATGTCCCGGGCCTTGATGAGCCTGCTGTAATCGATGGTCGCGTTCGTCATTGCTGCTCTCTTCCTGCTCATGGATCAGCCTTCCGCGGACGGCGGGAGGTAGGGCGGGATCGGGATGTCCTGATCCTCGACCTCGAGGATGCCGGGGTTCGGCAGCGGATTGTCCCCGTAATAGCCGTGGGGGAAGACCACCTCGAACTCGAGGACGCCGTTCACGCGGGTGACGTTGCTGGTGACCCAGGTATTGTCCATGGCGTCCCAGGGCAGCACGTCTCCCTCCTCGACGCCGCTGAAGTCGTAGACCATGTCATTGCAGGTCAGGGTGTCGCCCTGCACGCGGAAGACGGTCAGCTCATACATCCGCCGAAGCGGAACCATGCGAATGCGCATCATGGCGGGTTACCTCCAGCGGCCGATGACGAGAAGATCGACGGTCTGCGTGGCCCCGTAGGACGTCGGCGACAGCAGCATGTAGGCGGCGACGTTCGAGGCCCCCGGCCGGCCGAGGAGCGAGATCACCGAGCCACCCCGGCAGCCGCCGGTCACGCAATGGCCGTTCAGGGCCGCGCTCACGAACTCGACGGGCAGCGTCACCGTCTGCCATTCGGTGCGATAGAGCGAGCCCTGCGCAATGGTCGGACCCGGGACCCCTGTCTGGACCAGGCGGCAAAGCTGCGTCCCATCCGCAAAGCGGACATACTCGGCGCCAGCCGTCTCTCCCTTTTCGATGATGCCGCCGCGCGGGAAGCCGGAGGACCAGCTGACGGCGCCCACGATGTTGCGCTGGTCGTAGGTGAGGAACCAGTCGCCCCAGCTGGTATCCTTGTAACGGCACCAGCGCCCGGTATCGCTGGCCGTCTGGGGATAGGCGATCTGCACCGCCCGCGCGGCCCCGTGCTGGATGTGCTGCAGGGTGCCGACGCCCATGCCGGCGGGACGGTTCAGCGTGGCGCTTGTGACCTGATAGAAGCCCGTCGTCCCGATCTGGTCCGCGTCGTTGCCCGGGATCGGGCGCGCCGTGCCGCCGAGGCCATAGTCTCCGACCTTCAGGAGGCGCCCGGGCGTGGTGTCGAGATCGCCCTGGGTCACGGCCGTGCCGGAGAGGAGCCCCTGCAGCTGCATGCCCGACGGCGTGAACCGCGCCCGTTCCGTCCCCTGGCAGGAGACGCCGAGCTCGTTCTCGGCCGCGAGGAAGAAGCCCGTGTTCGAGCCCACCTCGCCGTTGAAGGTGAGGCCGGGGAAGGTCGGCGTAGCGGCGGCCTTCCGGGTAATCTTTCGCCTCGACCAGTCCGAGGGTGAGCAACCTCGGCCGCAGATCGGACACCTCAGGCGGGTGCGTGGCGCCGACCGGAAGGGCCTTGATAGTCAGCAGGGCCGCGCGCAACGCGGTCGCCTCATCGCGTGTCATCTTATTGCCTCCATGGGATCAAGCGGGCCGGGGAACCGGCCTGCGCCAGACGATGCGGAAGCTCGAGATCAGCGTGCCCACGGCCTGCTCGCCTTCGGTGTTGAGCGTGACCGTCACCTCCTCGGGCAGACAGACGATGGCCGCCTGCTGGAACGCCCGGCAGATGGCGCCCTCGACGGCATCCGCATCCGCGTCGAGGAGATCCTCGAGATCGTCGCGGCCGAGCCGCTTCACGCCCACCTGCAGGACGGTCGCGCGCTCGAAGTTGGAGAGCGTGGCCTGCGTCGCCCGCTCGACCGGCGTCACCACCATGAGGAGCGGCAGGCGGCCTGCGTCGGGGCGCGCCTCCCAGGCGGAGATCTGCGAGAAGCCGCCCATGCGCGGATCGGCGGCGAGCGCCGCGCGCGCGATCTGGCGGAAGCGGATGCGCCCGGTCATGGCGCGACCTTCCGCAGGGTGCAGCGCGTGAGCGCGTCGGCCGCCGGGGTCGCAGGCGGCCAGATCTCGTCCACCTCATAGATCCGGCCGTCCGCCAGCCGGATCCGGTCCCGCCGCGCGAGCTCGGGAACCAGATCGCGGCGCACGCGCCAGGTGGGCGCCCTGACGAGCACGATCCGGCCCTCGGGATCCTCGGCCTCGACCTGCTCCTCGCGGAAGATCGAGGGCACGTCGCGCGCGGGCCCGCCCTGCGGCGCGGGAGGAAGAGGATGCGAGCACGGGGAGCGGGTCTGCCCCCCGTCTTGCATGCGCCGGGTCAGGCCCGGCGGCTGGCGGCCTGCGCTTCGGCGGTGCGGCGCGCGGCGGCAAGGAGCGGGCTTTCCTTCGGCCCGGCGGCAGCAGTCGGGGCATGGGCCACGAGGTCGGCCCCGTCGCCCCGGGCCGCCAGCCCGTCGAGCACGGTGCGGCGGAGGGCGGCAGCCGAGAGACCGCGGCGCATCGCGTCGGCCACGTCGACGGTCAGGCCGAGCCGGACCGCCTGCTGGCCGATCTCGATCAGTTCGGCGGCCTCGGCCACGGCGACATTCGCCACCGCTACGGCGCCGCCGGATCCTTCCGCGGCCTCCAGCGGGGGCGCGTTGCCCTCGGCGTCCGTACCTCGCGCGGCGCCGGTCGTGGTCTCGTCGGTCATGGTCGGGGTCTCCTTGGCTGCGGCCGGCGCGCCGGCCCGGGGGGATGGAAGGTGCGGATGGGACAGTTCGGCGCGGAAGGCGGCGAAGGCGCTGCGGAGATCGGAGACCTCGTCGGCGAGCCCCGCGGCCACCGCGGCGGCGCCGTCGAGGACCTGCGCCTCGGTGGCGAGCGCCTGCTGTCGGGTCAGCCGCGCGCCGCGGCCCGCCGCGACCGTCTCGGCGAAGAGCCCGCGCGAGGCCTCGACGCGGGCCTGCAGGTCGGCGCGCACCCCCTCGGGCAGGGCCTCGTAGGGATTGCCGTCGACCTTGTGCCGCCCGGCATGGATCAGCGTGACCGCGACACCGCGGTCGGCCATGGCCTGCGAGAAGTCGGCATGCACGAGGAGCACGCCAATGCTGCCCACGGCGCCGGTGCGCGGCAGCACGATCCGCTCGGCCTGGCTTGCAATCGCATAGGCCGCCGACAGGGCCGCCTCGGCCACGAAGGCGCGCACCGGCTTCACCGCCCGCGCGGCCCGGATCGTGTCGGCCAGATCGAAGAGGCCCGCCACCTCGCCGCCATAACTGTCGATCTCGAGCGCGATGCCGCGCACGGACGGATCGGCCACGGCCGCGGTGATCTGCGCCATCAGCCCCTCGTAGGAAGTCGTCCCCGAGGACTGGCCGATCCAGCCGCCGCGGTGAACGAGCGTGCCGGTGACTTCGATCACCGCGACGCCGCCCTCCACACGGTAGAGCGGCCGGCCCGCCTCCCGCCGGGCGTCGCCCGCATCGTCGAGGAGCACCGAGGCCCGCGGGGCGATCCGCCCGGCCTCGGCCACGCGGTCGGGCGCGAGCTCCTCGAGCCCGCGCAGCTCGAGCGCCCCGTTCACGAGCCGGGGCCCGAGGCCTGCGAGGAAGGCCGCGCCCTTCACGGGATCGACCAGAAGCGGCGTGCCGAACACCCGGCCCGCGATCATCGGATAGTTCATGGCTCTGCCCTCCTGCCGGCGTCGCGGTCCGCCGCGCGTCCGTCGTCGTCCTCATCGTCCTCCTCGTCGGCGCGCGCCCCGTCTTGCGTCGCAGGCGCGGAAGGCCCCTGCGCGCTGCGGCGGAAGTCGAGCCCGAGCCGCCCCTCGCGCTTCCGGTCGGCGGCGATCTGGCGATCGACCTCCTCGGCGTCGTAGCCGCGCTCCCCGATCGCCTGCGACCGGCTCTTGAGGCCCGCGCCGATCTCCTCGATCTCGGCGCGGATGTCCTTCAGCGGATCGACCCATTGCCACTTCGGCGGCAGCCACTCGCAGGCGAGATAGTCCCGCCGCCGCCGCTCGTAGCCCGGCAACCGCACCGCTCCCGTCAGCACCGCGAGATCGGTGAAGCGCGCCCAGACCGGGCGGCAGAGCTGATAGACGAGGACCGAATGCTGGAAGGCCTCCACCCGGCGGCGGAACTCCATGAGCGCGGTGCGGGCATTCGAGTAGTTCGCCTTCACCATGTCCTGCGACAGGTGAGCATAGGGGATGCCGAGGGCGGCCGAGACCTGCAGGAGCGTGCGGTACTGGAAGGGCTCGTAGGTCGCGCCCGAATCCGCGGGATCGGCCACCTTCATGTCCTCGCCCGGGTCGAGACGCACGATCTGCCCCGGCGCCACCTGATCGCCCAGCTCGCCCTCGAGCGGCGCCGCATCCGGATCGTTCGAGGTGATGAACATCGCATACATGGCCGCGACCTTCTTCCGGTCAAGCTCGGCATCGTCGTACTGATCGAGCAGGAAGAGCTTCACGATGGCGGGCGCGAAGCGCGAGACGCCGCGGAGCTGCCGCCCGGCGCCGTGAAGGTTGATCGCTCGACCAAGTGGGGCAACCCGTTTGTGGTCAACCACCCGGGCGGCGCGCTGGAAAAGCCGATGGACCCGGCGCTTGCCGTCCAGTCGTTTCGGATGCTGCTCGAGAAGGAAGGCTGCTGGTCACCAGCTCCCTTGCCGTGGCCGAAGGGGAAGATCCCGGCGCAATGGACCACCGTTGAGGATGTGATCCGCGAACTGCGCGGCAAAGACCTCGCCTGCTGGTGCCAGCCTGGTGCGCCGTGTCATGCCGACGTGCTGCTGGAGATCGCCAATGGCTGATCCATGGGTGATTTGTCCGGCTTTTGATTCAATCGAAAGTGGTAGCGTTTACTTAACCAATATTGGTGCATACATGCACTATCGAGCAGATAAACTCATCAACTTACTGAACATCCCACTCGCCCCCGCAGGATCGGCAGCACCCGCCTGCGCTACTAGCCTGTGCTTGCGCCCAAGGGCGCGAGGGGTCATCCGCGCCGGACATGTAAGACGTGTAGGTCGTCCGGCCCCCAGGCATAGCAGCCTCCTCACATCCGCGCGCAACGTGTCGCCTGCCGCCTTGCGGTATCTGCCGGAGGTGCAGCATGGCTGACACCCTCCGCATCCTGATCGGCTGCGAGGCCTCGGGCGTGATGCGTCGGGCCTTCGCCACCCGTGGACATGACGTCTGGTCCTGCGACCTGCTGCCGGCCGAGGATCGCTCGAATCGTCACATCGTGGGCGATGTGCGGGACCATCTGGCGGATGGCTGGGATCTGCTGATAGTGGCGCACCCGCCCTGCACGCGGCTCTGCAACAGCGGCGTCCGGTGGCTGCACGAGCCCTCGAAGCGCCTGCCCGAGACCTATGCGGCGGCGGAGCGCGAGGCCTACCTGCGCATGAGCCGTGAGGAGCGGCTGGCCTTCCTGTGGGCCGACCTCGACCGCGGCGCAGCGCTGTTCGCGGCCTGCTGGCAGGCGCCGGTGCCGCGCGTGGCGGTCGAGAACCCGGTGATGAACCCGCACGCCCGGGCCCGTCTGCCGGCGGATCTCGCGCGGCCGCAGACGGTGCAGCCCTGGTGGTTCGGCGAGCCCTTCTTCAAGGCGACGAGCTTCTACCTGCGCGGCCTGCCGCGGCTCGCCGCCACCAACCGGCTGACGCCGCCCCGGCCCGGCACCCCCGAGCACAAGCGCTGGTCCGCCGTCCACCGCGCGTCGCCGGGGCCCGACCGCTGGAAATTCCGCAGCCGCACCTTCGAGGGCGTGGCCGAGGCCTGCGCCGACCAGTGGGGCGGGTGGGCCGAAGGGGAGGCCGTGGCGTGATGCATCGGTCCTCGCTATCAGCCGTTGCGGTGCGACGGGGCTGCGACGGGCCCATAGAGCTCAAGGCTCAGTCCATGCAGACCGTGCCCTACTCCCAGAACTGGACGTCCAACGACCCGCAGGTCTTGTTGGAAAAGCTCCCGAAGGCGGTCTCCATCTTCTTCTCGCCGAAGCGGTCCCGCATCCAGAAGCCCATGACCACGGTGTTCCTGCCCTCCTCGTCCACTTCAAGCACGCGTGTCTCGAGGTGCTCGAAGCTGTCAGGGTTGCGCAGCCGGGCCTTGACCGCGCTCACGAACTCCGGGTGCGATCCGTCCTGGGGGTTCAGGCAGTGCGGGGCAAAGCGGCGCTCTGCGGCCTCTTTCGCCTCCGCCTTCTGGCGTTCGGCCTCCGCTGCCTCTGCCTGCTCCCGCTCTGCCGCGATCCGCTCCGGATCCTCAAACACGGTGGCAGACTCGGCGTCCGCGCGATTCTGCTTCCACGCCTGTGGGTCGGTGATGCCGGCGGCCGCAGCGGCCCGCCGGTCAGACCAGCTCTCGAAACCGGCCGCCCGCGCATCGCGCTCGACCTTGAAGAGAGCGGCGGCGGCGATCAGGGCAACCACGGCGGCGAAGATGCCGATGAGCGCGACATTGCCGCCGCGCCGGCGCCGGGTCTTCAGAAAGACGAGGGTGGAGACGGCGATAAGGAACGCCACGCCAAACGCTATGGTGATCGGGTTGAAGACCAGTTCCATACGCACCTCACCGCACCAGCACGGCCCCGTTGTAGCACGCGAACGAGCCGTCTCGTTGTGTCGAGGCGTCGCGCTCCTTCCATGCCGGGCTGAAACGGATCTGGCGGCAGGGAGAGAAGCGGGAGGGCAGGGGACATGACACGATCCGTATTCCGTCAGGTCGACCTGACCCGCGCGATCCGCGCGGCCAAGAATGCCGGCATGGATGTCGGGGCCTGCGAGATCATGCCGGACGGGCGCATCGTGATCCGCGAGAGCACGAAGGCACCGCCGGTCGACGATGCATTCGGAGCATGGAAGGCAAAACGTGAAGGTCGAGTTGAAGGGCGTTCATAGGGTCCGCCGCAAGCTGGCGAGCGGCGAGACCGCCGTCTACCATTATGCCTGGCGCGGTGGCCCGAGGATCGACGCGGCGCCGGGGAGTGCCGAGTTCGTGGCCGCCTACAACGCCGCCCACGCGGCGCGGGACCGGCCCGTGCATCACGATGGCACGCTGCAGGCGCTGATCACGGCTTACCAGAAGACGCCGGCCTTCACCGATCTCGCCGAGGCGACCCGGAAGGGCTACATCCGTCATATCCGCCAGATCGAGGCCGACTTCGGCGACATGCCAGTGCAGGCGCTGGCCGATCCGCGCGTTCGCGGCGAGTTCCTCGACTGGCGCGACCGGCTGGCGCAGAAGAGCAAGCGCAGCGCCGACTATGCCTTCAGCGTCCTCGCCCGGATCCTGTCCTGGGCGCACGACCGGCGGAAGATCCCGGTGAATCCCTGTGAGAAGCCCGGCCGGCTCTATACGGGCTCGCGCGCCGACTCGATCTGGACCGAGGCCCAAATCGCGGCCTTCCTCGCCGTGGCGCCGCGGCCGGTGCGCCTGCCGTTCCTGCTGGCGATCTGGACCGGCCAGCGTCAGGCCGACATCCTCCAGCTGACCTGGACCGCCTACGACGGCCAGGCGATTCGGCTGCGGCAGAGCAAGACCGGCCGGCACATGCTGATCCCGGTGGCCCAGCCGCTGCGCGAGGCGATGGAGGAAGCGAAGGCGCGGCGCAGGACCCTGACCATCTGCGAGACCTCGCGCGGCCAGCCCTGGACCAGCGACGGCTTCAAGACGAGCTTCGGCAAGGCGCAGGCCTCGGCCGGCATCGAGGGCGTGACGTTTCACGATCTGCGGGGGACGGCCGTCACGTTCCTCGCGCTCGCCGGATGCAGCGTGCCGGAGATCGCGGCGCTCACCGGGCACAGTCTCAAGGATGCCGAAGGGATCCTGTCGAAGCACTATCTCGGACGGGATCGTCGCCTCGGAGAATCCGCCGTGGCGAAGCTCGAAAAGCACGGAGTCGGAACGCCCACTGTAAAACGCGCTGTAAAACGGCGCGGACCAGAGGGCGGCGATTCTGTCTAAGTGTTTGGAAACCGATGGTGGCGAGGGGGCGTCTTGGGGAAAGCCCCCACCTTGTTGCAGTCTTGAGATTGTAAGGCGGTGAGGGGCGCGTACCCGGCATCCTCAGTGTGAAAGAGGACGCCAGTGCCAAGGTACCGAGTTTCAGTCAAAGGCGCGTGTTGTAAATTGCGTCTGTTCGCGGTTTAGCCAAGTTGTCCGGGTTCACACAGGTTCAGTGAACCCGGGCGCGTCTCCCAAGTTCGGCACATACGCTAGCCGCCCAGTGCTGACAGGATGCCAGGGTACCAGGGTGCCCTGCCAGAGGAGGCATTCCGCTAAAGCCGCACCTCGGCAACAAGGTGCATCGCCCAGATTCGGGCGTCGGCTTCTCTCCGGCGGATTGCTATAGTGTACCGCTTTCCCGCGGCTCATCTGCGCTAAAGCCGCGAAAAGCGGGGCCGCAGGATGCTGGCGGGAGCGGAGATCTTGCGGCCCCACGCACAACGTTCTGCCAGACAATCGGTCGCACCCTTCAAGGGTGAGATAATGGTAGGATTCCCGTAGCCACCGACGCCGCCCCTAACGGCTTCGTCTGGTCAGGCCGCGGGCTCTCGCCACCGTCAGCCCGCGGCCGCCTTGGCTCCACGGCGGCGGCAACCTGTCTCACCCCGTTTTCGGTAATCTACTTCATCTTGATGAGAGCCGCGGGTGCGCCGACGGGTGCGCCTTCGGTCAGGCCGTGGGGATCTGGTTACGGTTTAGAACCCTGCGGCCGTTCTTTGGCGCTGTCCCTAAACCGCATGGCCGCCGCCGAAGTCGGACTGGGCAGGCCAGCACGGCCGTGCATGCGCCGGGGAAGGTGCTGGAAGAGTAATGCGGCGGTGCTCCACCACTGGAGCATATCCGACTGAACGGGATCAACGGCGTAGAAGCCGAGCGCCCCACGCAGCCGGACTTCAGTGCAACGCTGGACTAAAGGGGATGACCTGCTACCTCACCCGGGTCGCTAGCTCGGTCTCCGCCGGGCAGCGACCGGGCCGCAGGCAGTATTCCCCTCCGCAATGGAGCCTGCGGCCCATCACGGGGCTGCGCTATGACTACCGGCTCTGGCAGAGAACGTCAGGGATGCAGGCGGGAAGCGCCACCGAGATGGAGCGAGAGTGGCGCTGGAGTACGAGCATATCGCACCGCAAAGCCGGTGCGGGAAGCCTCACCTGCGTCCGAGCGCTGTCGGAAGTCAGGAGAGGGTCCGATGGTCCTGGCTCATCAAATCCTCGGCCACGAAGCCTGCGCTCCGGGCGGCGGCGATGAATGAGCGGCGGGCGCTGCCGACCGAACCCACACAATCCATTGCGGCTTCAAGATGATGGATGGCACGCCGTCGCGCGTCATTCTCGACCGGCCATCTACGGCGCAGCCAGTATCTCGCCTGTTCGATGGTCGTGAACTTCTGAACGTCCCCTTCCGGAGACACGACGAAGGACAGGGGTTCCCCCCAGTGAATTTCGATCAAGTCATTTCTTTCGGATAAAGAGAACCGCGCAGCCTGAGAGGCCGCTGCGGTTCGAATGAAAGCGGGCAGCTTCAAGCCGCCCCGCTTTCCGGTCTCAGCAGTCGTCGCTCAGGCGAGAACGAGGTTCGTCGCCGACTCGCGGCCGTTGCGATCGCGCTCGAGGTCGAAGCTCACCGCCTGGCCATCGTCGAGTTGCCGAATGCCAGCGCGCTCAAGCGCGGTCACATGGACGAAAACGTCCTTCGAGCCGCCCGTCGGCGCGATGAAGCCGAACCCTTTAGTTGCGTTGAACCATTTCACGGTGCCATTGGCCATCGTGATCTCTCCTGTCTTGTTCGCCACCCGCGTGATGCGGTGGCCTGGCTCAGTTTCGTCAGAGTCGCAACTGAAGCCGCAAGGAAACAGAAGTTCGAAAGAGGATGCTTAGCCCGGCCCTTATGACAGACATCTTCATTTCGCACAAGCCGTGGTGGAAAAAAAGCTCACTGAAAGAGTGCGGGTCATGGGCGCGTCTTCCCGGCATCGACATACTGGGTCAGAAGCAGCCGTAGTTACCGTCGCTTGCCCGAAGCAGGTCCTTTGAACCGAGGCAGGCGAAGGTCCGCAGCCAGCCCTTTCGCCGACGGCCACATAAGGCGCACCGCAAAACGAGCCCATGCGCTGGAGGGCGGAAAGCGGTCTTCCAGTGCTTCACGTCATGACTTGCGCCCAGTGTAGCGAAACCCTCCCTTGGACGAGGTGTGGCCTTTATTGCCGCAAACGGGCGGCAGGTCTGCCGACGCGGGCGAGGGTCATGCTGAGCCGCAGAAAGATAGTTTGCAGCGATAACAGCAGGTAACACCGTAGACGACCACGTTGAGAAATCCTCAGCTGGTAATCTTGCCTCTCCTGCAATATGTGTACTGTGCATCTTCTGTTTTTCGGACCTGTCCCTTTCGGCTCAGCTTTGAATCTTCAGCTTTGCCGGGCCGCCGCATTTCGCGGGCGGCACCCTTGAAAGGAAAAGTCACGATGGCCAATGGCACCGTGAAATGGTTCAACGCCACCAAAGGTTTCGGTTTCATCGCCCCGGCGCATGGGTCCAAGGACGTGTTTGTCCATGTGACTGCGCTGGAACGCGCCGGGATCCGTCAGCTGAATGACGGTCAGGCCCTGACGTACGACATGGAAACCGACCGCAACGGTCGCGAGTCCGCGACGAACCTCGTCCTTGCCTGAATTTCAGGCCGACAACGAATGCGGGATCGGTTCGACGCCGGACCCGCAATCCCTTGAATGGTGAAGATGCTATCTCGCATATGCCGTTCGTCTTTCATGAAAGATATCTGGTTGATTGAACTTGGCTGGGGCCACCCCTTTCCCTTGTCATTTCTCCTGCGCTTTGAGTGGTCCTGCCCTGTGCATTCCCCCGGAAGGCAGAGCGGCACAGTCTCGACTGCAGCGCTGAGAAAACACAGTGTCGGAGTGGGAGATCTCTCTTCCGGTGCGAGTTGGAAACGTTCTTGTAGTCGGAGTTCATCATGTCTGGTACAATGAGCAGAGCACGGCAGATTGCGGAAACGGCTTTCGATAAAACGCAATCGCAGTTTCTGGATCGCACGCGTGCTTTGCGGGAGCATGATGCGGAGCTATCCGAGCGTGCGGATAAAACCCGCAGACTGAGAATGGCGCGTCTCGAAAGAGAACAGGCAGGGAAGGAAATATCTTCTCTGCCATCAAAACGGCGCGCCAATCCAGTCTGACAGATCCTTGCCGAATTCACACCATCAGCAGAGAACACGGAATGACAAGATTCAAAGAATATTCGGATCGCAGAAGCGATGCGAGCAATGCCAAAGCAGCGCTGCTGGAAAAGTTCAAAAGCGCGACCGCCTCCCCTGATCTGGCCGTAAAGCTGGCTGCACGTGCCGAGGTGGCGCGGGCACGCGACGCACGACGCGCAGCGCGCGAAGCGGAGAAGCTGGAGGAGCTGCAGATCGCGGCCGCCGAGGCTGCCGCAGTTGTCGAGGAAGATGAGCGCCGACAGGCCGCTGAGGCAGCAGAGATTGAAGCGAGCCAGTCGGCTCAGGCCCGACGAATTGCGCTTGTCCTTTCCGATGAAGCCGCCCGAAAAACGGCCCGCGACCTTCGTTATGCGAAGCGGAAAGCGGCACAACTGGTCGCCTGATCCCGATCACTGATGAGGTGCGCCGTCAGATCACGTCTGAATGGCACATCGCCGGTGATTAGCGCCTGAGAACCAGCTCTTAAAGGCCGCGACCCCGCCTCAGGCGGGATCGAGCGGCGGCTATGGGCTGAGCTGAACAGGCTGTGCCAAGCGCTCCTTCCCATGCGCTACGGCTGCTCCTGCGCATGGCAGGCGGCCCAGCGCCACTCGGGCGCCGAAACCTCGGCGCGACCGACCTTGCCATGTTGAAACTCCCGAGCGGCGGCTCTGTAGGCGCTACGTAGCTCCGGCGCGCCCGCCGCTGGCATAATTCCTGACGGGCCGCCCTGCGCAATTTGCCGGAACATCCCTGCATTTAACGCATTAACGCCTTCTGAGAGAGGAGTTTGACATGGGATTCTTGTCGCTTGACGTAACGAGGACCGGCGTAGTGCTGCGCGAGATCAATGAACGCGGGACGCGGATTCTTGAGCGCTTCAACACGCATGATGTGGGGATGCGCCGGGCTCTGATCACGGCACAGCGAGAGCTTGCCCGCGACGCCTCCCTGACTGAGGTGAGGGCAAGTGTTCAGGAGCCCGAGCTGGGGCAACGCCTGAAGCACTGCGTCAGGACGGAAGCGAGCAGCGGCGGCAAGCTGGAGGCGCTCGCGGATTCGCTCTAGGCGCGAAGATCGCTGTCTGCGCATTGCGGTCATAGGGGCGCGGCCGGGTGCCGCGCCCCCGGCGGGCGGGACGCTTAATGCTCGGTTACTTGGAGCAGCTTCGACCGTATAAGTGCGTCGAGCGCTTCGGCCGAGGGCGACAGGCGCTTCAGGGCATCGGGCACTGAAGCGCGGGCATAGGCAGCGACAAACTCAATCGCGACCTCGCGGGTCAGGTCCCGCGCCACCGCCAACCGGGCGGCGGTCATGATTGCGGAATGCAGCGCCTCACGATGCCGGGCCTCGATCTGGATCCCGGCCCAGCGTTGTATGCGCACGGCGACGAGACCGATCGGCGCGGTCAGCACAACGCCCGCGAGATTGAGGAGGCTGGGTGTCAGCGCGGTCAGGAGATCGCTGCCGGTCGCGGCGGCGGCAGGCAACGCGAGCATGGCGACAATCAAGGCCGAGACCGCCATGCGCGCCAGAGTGGCGACCAGCGACATGCCGACGAGCAGCGTGAAGGCGAGCGCGCAAGAGGGCGAGCATCAGGACGAAGGCGGGGGGCGCCGGCGGCGCGATGATGTGGATCATCGAGGGCATTGGCATTCTCCTCTTTCAAAGACGGGCGAACTGGAAATGCATCCAGTCGCGGTTGCAGGCGCGGCCGAGGCTGGTGGCGCCGGCGGCTTCGACGATGGTCCAGAAGGGCTCGTAGGCAGGCGCGGCGAAGCTCGCCCGGTCGCGGCCCCAGCGGAGCGGGTTGCGCTCGGGGTCGAGGTCGACCGCGATCCCCCAGGCATGCATCGAGAGAGCCGAGCCGCCTCGCATGGGCCGGTGGTTGAAGCAGCCGCCGAAGAGGTTCAGCCGCAGCCGCTCGAACTGGACGGCGCCGTAGTGGGCGACCGCCTCCCGGAAGATCCGCGTCATCGGTGCCGCCACCAGCCTGTGGCAGCGGAAGCTCGTGATGCTCGTGTCGAGATCCTAGGCCAAGCGGAACGGGATCGGCAGTTCGGCGATCCCGGCGGTGCAGTCCGGACCGCCCGCCACGCCGTAGAAGGTCGCGACAGACTCCTGCCGGGGATATCCGAACAGGCAACGCGGGGAATTCAGTGCGCACCACTCGCCATTTGCCTTCGCATTCTCGTAGCGAACGCTGGGATGGCGACAAGTCGGTTCATCCCCACACGGGAGGGGAACGTGCACTTGGGCCGCACACATTCGCGCGGCGTCAGGGCGTCACCTCGCGTTGGGGAACGGCGGGCATTCATCCGGCGTCGTCGGCTTCACCTGGGGCGGCTGGATGACCGGCGGAACGTCGCACGAACGGGCGGTGGCGATGTTTCGCAAGACTGTCGTCGCGTCCATGGTGCCCGTCCGCCTTGATATGGCGCGCTCCGACCCGGTGCGGGCGGACAAGCTGGCGAAGATCCAGGCCGCCTCGACCTATGAGCGACGTGACGTGCTCATGGGGCGGGTTGGGCGACCATGCCGGGCACCGATGGCCCTGACCGGGATATCGCGCAGGCCTGCCTCTCGGACATCGAACTCTGAGGGACTGCGGGAGGTCCCGAACTTGGTCATGGAGTGGTATCGACTGATCGTGGACCGGGGGGTGAAATGGTCTCAGCCTATGCCCGGCCGCGTAAGGGTCCGTTCCGAGCCGAGAAGTTGCGCGATCATGGCGACTTCGGCAATGCCTCCGGAGCAGCAAGCGGATGGCTGCAACAGTCCGGATGGCGTTGCGGGCACGGCTGACGTTTGTCCCGCAAATGCAGGATCGAAACGGACCGCCTCAGTCCGAGGAGTGGGTGGGATCGATTGAAGCGCCCGCCCGAGAGCTTTCCGCCGAGGCGATCCTCCCATCCGCACGGCACGCAGAATGCGCGCAAGCGATTGTCCGCCATGGCCCTGAACCTGATATCTTCCGGCAGGCCAAAGATGGTGTGCTCTGGGCGGATGATGGCCCCGAGAGATGTCGCAGGAAAAGGGCTGGCCCATCGTGACGATGCGCCAGCCCTGCCGTTCAACACGCTTGCTTTTTAAATGTCTTGGTCAAATGGCAATGGGCAGCCTGCATCCGTGCCGGCTATCTGCGGCGGACCGAATTGCCACCGGCAAGGATGCTGTTGATCAGTGCGGCGACGGCCGCGTGAAGCTCGGCCTTGCCGTCCACTCCCGGATCGTTCGCGTGGGCGGCAGCGGCGTCCTGAAGGATGCCCACGATTTCACTCTCGGGCAGCACGTTCCGATCGTTCAGCGCCAGAAGCAGCGACTCGCAGATCGCCAGGGCTGCCGTTCCGGCGACATCTGTAGGAGTTCTGGACATGAAGACCCTTCCGGGTGTCTTCTCCGGGCGGAAACTGCCTCGGCGAGTGGACACGGGCCATATTCACAGTTTTGCCAACGACGATGCTGATCCAGAGCAGCATCCGGGATTCACTGCTGGTTAATTTATCATGATGGCCGGCTTTCGTCCGGAGCCTGCCAAGGACGAGGGGCGCTGATGCGGGGCCATGACACTCCACTTGTGCGAAAGCTGAATGCCTTCGTCGCATTGTCCGAGACCGAGCTGGAGCTTCTCGGCAGGATGCACGGCCGCCGCCGCAGTTTCCCGAGGGGGCGCGACATTGTTCACGAGGGACAAGTCAAGCGCTCGGCCTATGTGCTCGCCTCGGGCTGGGTCTGCTCCTACAAGACCTTGGCAGGGGGCGGCCGGCAGATCGTGGATTTTCAGGTGCCAGGGGATTTTCTCGGGCTGCGGTCGCTCCTGTTCCGCACCGCCGATCACAACATCGAGCCGGTAACGCGGGTGGAAGCCTCCGAGGTCTTGATCGCCGACCTTCTTGACGGCTTCGCCCACTCCCCGCGGCTGGCCACCGCCATCCTGTGGGCCGCTTCGCGCGACGAAGCAATGGTGGTCGAACATCTGGTCAGCCTCGGGCGCCGGAACGCGCAGGAGCGCACGGCGCATTTCCTTCTGGAACTCGGTGCACGCCTGACGCTCGTGGGGATGGGGACGGCGGACGGTTATGCCTGCCCGCTCTCGCAGTATCTGCTTGCGGATGCGCTGGGGCTGACCGCTGTCCACATCAACCGCGTCCTGCGCGAGTTGCGCGAGGCGGGCTTGGTGAGCTTCCAGAAAGGGCAGGTGGAATTCCATGACCTTGCCGGTCTGGTCGCACTCGCCGACTTTGACCTTGCCTATCTGGATCATGCAGGACCGCTGCTGAAATGATCCGACCGCCCCACGCTTTGTCGGGAGCGAGGAGGGCGAACAGCTCGACGCTGCCCCGTCCTGACGCTCGCTGGTCTGCCGCGATGCCGCGAGCCTGCTTTGATCTGCATCCGTTCGCCGCATGTGCGGTGGATGTCCCGCGGCCGAGATGCCAGGCCGAGGAGAACCGCGCCGATCAAGGCCCCGTAGATGCCGGGCTTGAGCCATTCGGGAGAGTTCATTTCAAGTCCTCCGGCGGAGAAAGCGCCGCCTCGCTGTCATCCTCACGCGGTGCCTTATCCCGGCTCGGCGCCGCCTCAGGATCGCGCACGGCCATGGATGTGCATCTCGGTTCGTCCGACCTGGTGGTCCCTGTCAGGTGGGTCGCCGTCCGCCTCCAGACCTCGAAACTGAACCCGTGAAGAAGCTCGTCCTCCACCAAGATCTTGTCACTCCCCGGAGGCACTTCGTCGGTAAGTCCCGGCACGGGAGATGGACTGCCAAATCTCACCACAGACGGCGCTGATCGCCTGTTCATCGCAGACCTCCGCCACGGTCGCTTCTACGATCTCCAGCGGCTTCCGAGCCGTGTCACATCAGGCCCCTTATGATCTCTTACCTCGGAAAGAGCTGGTGGGCCCCTGATGCAGATTAGCGTCGGGTCGGCGCGCGGCCCCCACTCTGGCGCCTCTAGCCCGGGAAACAGGCGGTTTGACTGAACTGGATAAGCGCGCCAGGCACGGTATGCACGCGATGTCGGAGACATCAGGCAGGTCATTGACCGACCTCACTGTCGAACCGACCGTTTCCGGAAAGTCGCAGCGAGAGACACAGCCTTGGTCAAGGAGCCGGATGTCGATGACAAAAACATATATTCTCAACCCGAACCCACCTGAGTTCGAGCGCTTCCTCTACGCCTCCGTTGGCAAGGATCAGGGAGGCGGGGCGGTGACAGTTCTGTCAGCGTTGGCGCGTCTGAATCTAGATCCGTGGGTGGAGGCGGCAGACCTTGCCAACCTGAGCCGGGAGAGAGCTGCCACCCGCCTTGGCCTGTTGCTCGGTCGCGGTCTCCATGGAACGGCACCGGGGCAGGACCATGGCGCACTCGGTTGGGAGCTGACCCGTCTCCTTCCCGAAGGAGCAGGTACCATCGTGAAGGCCGGTCCCGTTTCTTCTGGTGCATTCTGGGTGATCCTCGGGGCCATCGTCATCCTGGTACTGATGATACTCGGCGGGTGGTGGGGGTCAGCCACCTGAACCCTTCTCCGGCGCCGACCTTCCTCCCGCGCTCAGTCCGAAGGTGTCGCATCATTGGGTCGTCGATATTCCGGGGTTATCATCTCCCGGCAAGACAGGCGCCGGTGGGCGCAGCAAGCAGAGCATTTGACTGTCGGGCGACGGGATGTCTTCGCCTGGATCAGCTTTGCGCCCCACCTCGGGCTTGTGCGCGCCGACGGCGGATCTGCTGGCTCCTGCCCCGCTCGCCCGATGTGGCGAGCCCAGATCGAAAATGGCCTCCGAGACTGCTTTGGATCAGCCCCGCATGGCGAGCTTTCTGTCAGGAGTGAGTGTGCGCGCGACCCGGCTGCTGTCCTTGTCAGGGAGGCTCGGGAGCTAACCATGCGCGAAGAAACGGCTACGGGCTCCTGTCGGACCGCGCGGGGTCCTCCTGTCTTCCATGGACGATAGGCCTGCTGCCGAGCCCTGGGCCGTGGCCGGTTCACCGCATTTGGGGCGAGGGCGAACGAGGGGCACTGTCGTGACGTCTGATACTCCAACCGCAAATCGAGTGAAGCTAAGCTCGGGTCGACACCGTGGGATCGGCCGAAGACGTCAGGACGGTGAAGGCGTGGCGCCCGATGAGAAAGCGGGCGACCGTATCCTGTTTGAAAGATCGTCCGGCGTGCAGATCGAGTGCGACCGGCGAACACCCTCTGATCATGAAGGAGGCCGACATTCTCGGCGTGATCGCCTGAGCCCGTAAACCTTCCCTGCAATCTCAGCCTCAGGAACCCGCGAATGTCCGCTAAAGAAGTTCGATTCGGTACCGACGCCCGCGGCCGTATGCTGAAAGGCATCAACACGCTGGCCGATACGGTCAAGATCACCCTCGGCCCGAAGGGCAGAAATGTCATTCTCGACACGTCCTATGGCGCGCCCCGTATCACCAAGGACGGCGTGACCGTCGCCAGGGAGATCGAGTTGTCGGACCGTTTCGAGAACGTGGGCGCCCAGATGGTGAAGGAAGTGGCCAGCCGCACCAACGAGGAGGCCGGCGACGGCACGACCACGGCAACGGTTCTGGCACAGGCCATTGCCAAGGAAGGCATGAAGGCGGTCGCGGCCGGCATGAATCCGATGGATCTGAAGCGGGGGATCGACCGCGCGGTGGCCATCGTCATAGCCGAGATCAGGTCCATGTCCCGACCGGTCGGAGACAGCGCCGAAATTGCGAAGGTCGGGGCCCTATCGGCCAATGGCGAGGCGGCGATCGGCCGTCAGATCGCCGATGCAATGGCGAAGGTCGGCACTGCGGGGGTGATCAAGGTAGAGGAGAATAAGGGCCTCGAGACCGAAACCGAGGTGGTGGAAGGCATGCAGTTCGACCGCGGTTACCTGAGCCCCTATTTCATCACTCATGCGCAGAAGATGGTCGTGGAATTGGACGACTGCGCCATCCTGCTCCACGAAGGCAAGCTGACCTCGCTTGCTTCGATGGTGCCGTTGCTGGAAGCGGTCGTTCAGGCAGAAAAGCAACTTCTCGTCGTGGCCGAGGACGTCGAGGGCGAGGCTCTGACGACCCTGGTGGTCAACAAGCTGCGCGGCGGTCTCAAGGTTGCGGCAGCAAAGGCACCCGGCTTCGGGGATGGGCGTGCGGCGATGCTGGAGGATCTTGCAGTCCTGACGGGCGCGCACCTCATCTCGGCCGAGCTCGGGACGAAGCTGGAAACCGTCACGCTGGACATGCTCGGTTTTGCGAAGAAGGTTGTCCTGACGAAGGACAGCACCATCCTCATCGACAGTGCCGGCGACAAGGCGGCGATCGCTTCACGCATCGGCCAGATCCGCAACCAGATCGAGGATACGACGTCGGCCTACAACAAGGAGAAGTTGCAGGAACGTCTGGCGAGACTCGCGGGCGGAGTTGCTGTCATTCGGGTCGGGGGTGCCACCGAAATCGAAGTGAAGGAGCGCAGGGACAGGGTGGAGGACACCCTCAACGCCACCCGCGCCGCGGTACAGGAGGGCGTCGTGCCCGGCGGCGGGGCCGCACTGATTCATGCGGGCAAGGCTCTGGCGGGCTTGAAGGGCGACAATCCCGATCAGGATGCAGGCATCAAGATCATCCGCCGCGCAATCCAGGCGCCGCTGCGCCAGATCGCCGACAACGCCGGGATCGACGGATCGGTCGTCGCCGGCAAGGTCATCGAGAACGACAGCGCAACCTTTGGCTTCGATGCGCAGTTGGAGACGTACGGCGATATGCTGCAGGCCGGCATCATCGATCCGACCAAGGTCGTGCGGATAGCATTGGAGGACGCCGCATCGATCGCAGGCCTGCTGATCACGACGGAGGTGATCATCGCGCATAAGCCGGAAAGGGGCGAACGAATGTCCCAGATGGATGAGATGGGCGGCATGATGTGAGGTTCGCCCGCTGCGTCGATCCCTGATGTCTGCATTTGCACTCAGGCAATCCGCTCCTCCCCGAACTGATCGCCAGAATCGCGTTACAGTCCCACCAAGACATAATCCGAAGGAAAAGCACGATGTCCAAAGGCGACAAGACACGCGGCAATCGCGAAGCTAAGAAGCCCAAGAAAATCAAGGAAAAGGTGGTGGAAACGGCAAGCTACACCAAGGGAGAGACGCCGCTGACCATCGCGGGCAAGAAGAGCCCCGGCGTCAAGAGGTAACTCGGGACCACTCTGGCGCGCTAGAATGGCTCGGGCGTGTCGGCGGAAGCGGTACTTGTCCGCGGGACATTTCAGGCGGCAGCCGTCGAAAGGAGGACTGTGCTGTGACCTATGATCACTTCTTCCTTCCGACAGTCTTGGAACGTCTAGTCGTGCCATGATGACGCCCACGGAAGCTGGCCACGCCGCGCGCTTTGACGCCGGGTTCAAACGCCTGTCGCAGCGCGACGACATGAAACGGCGGCTGACGAGCAATCTCCGGCATCGTTGGTCTCGGCACGCCAACGCAGTTGGCGCCGCTGCTTAAAATGATGTGGTGCGGAAGGCAGATCCGGATCCGACACCAGGACATGTCTGAAGGAGGTACCTGCCCGTGACTCACGATGACACCCTCTGGCGCCTTGAGGAGAACCTTTGGACCAGCGGTCGTGACAGCGCCCGCACCGCCATGGCCTCGGGGGCGATCATGATACTGCCCTATCCTGACGGCATCCTGCAGGGCGACGGACTGTTGTCGCACCCGTCGGTGAATTCCGGCTGGCGCGCGGTGGAGATGAGCGACCGGACCATCGCCCGGCAGGGGAATGTCGCCGTGCTGGCCTATCGGGTGCTGGCGGAAAAGCCGGATGTCGCGATACACGAGGCGCTCTGCGCCTCGACCTGGCTGAACGATGCGGGCACATGGCGCCGGCTGGCGCATCAGCAGACGGCCGTCCACCGATGAGCGTGGCGCGCAGGGCGGCGCGTCGGTCGGGATGCTGGCGGCGGTTGCGCGCGTACGCACGCCTTGCGCAGCATGACCGTCTTGACCGTGGCAACTGACGGCACATCCCGACCAGGCTAACCCAACTCGATCTTTGCTTCCCGGTCCCCCGGAGACAGCGGCAGGCAGACCGCCTGTCCGAGGATCTCGAGCGGGCGGCCGTCGAGCGTCGCGCCGAGGATCCGCCCGGTGGCGCCGCGATTCTCCACCCGGATCCGGTAGCGCGAGGCGCCATGGGTGACCGTGGCCTCGATCCGCGGCCAGTGCTTCGGCAGGCATGGCGCGAGCAACAGCCTGTCTCCGGACCGGCTCAGCCCGAGTATGCCCTCGATGCCGGCCCGATACATCCAGCCCGCAGAACCGGTATACCAGGTCCAGCCGCCGCGTCCCTCGTGCGGCGGGGTGGAATAGACATCGGCAGCCACGACATAGGGCTCGACCTTGTAGCGCCCGGCCTCGGCCGGGGTCAGAGCATGGTTGATCGGGTTCAGCAGCGCGAAGAGCGCCTGCGCACGGTCGCCGTCACCAAGCGTCGCATGGGCGAGGATCGCCCACATCGCTGCGTGGCTGTATTGCCCGCCATTCTCACGCAGGCCGGGCGGGTAACCCTTGATATAGCCGGGATCGAGGGGCGTGCAGTCGAAGGGCGGGGTGAAGAGGAGCGCGAGGCCGGGATCGGGTCTGATCAGATGCATCTCGAGCGACGCCATCGCCTGCGCCGCGCGGTCCGGGTCGGCCCCGCCCGAGAGCACCGCCCAGGATTGCGCGATGCTGTCGATCCGGCATTCGTCGGAGGCGGCTGAGCCGAGGACCGTGCCATCGTCGAAGGTGCCGCGCCGATACCATGCGCCGTCCCAGCCGGTGGCCTCGATCGCCTGCCGCAGGCTTTCGGCGTGGGCGCGCCACCGGGCCGCGCGGGCGGGATCGCGCGCCTCGGCCAGCGGAGCCATCCGGTCGAGCGTCGCGATCAGGAGCCATCCCAGCCAGACGCTGGTGCCGCTTCCACCTTCGCCCACCCGGTTCATCCCGTCGTTCCAGTCGCCGGTGCCGATCAGCGGCATTCCATTCGCGCCGGTCAGCGCGATGGCCTGATCGAGCCCCCGGGCGCAATGGTCGAAGAGGCTCGCCGTCGCCACCGACACCTGCGGCTGGAAGAAGGCATCGTGCGCGCCGGGATCGACCTGCGGCCCTTCGAGGAACGGCACCTCCTCGTCCAGCACGGCCTCGTCGCCGCTGACGGCGACATAGTGCGCCACGCCATAACCCAGCCACACGCGGTCGTCGGAAATGCGCGTCCGCACCCCTTGGCCCGAGTGCGGCAGCCACCAGTGCTGCACGTCGCCCTCGGAAAACTGGCGGGCGGCCGCGCGCAGGAGGTGCGCGCGTGTCATGTCCGGCCGCGAGAAGGTCAGCGCCATGCCATCCTGCAACTGGTCGCGGAAGCCATAGGCCCCGCTGGCCTGATAGAATCCCGCCCGCGCCCAAATGCGGCAGGCTAGGGTCTGATAGAGAAGCCAGCCGTTGAGCAGGATGTCCATCGCCCGGTCGGGGGTCGAGACCCGCACCGCGGTCAGCAGGCCCTCCCAGTGCCGCGCGACCTCTCGCTCCAGCGCATCGAGATCGGCAGCGCGAACCTTCGCGATCAGCGCCCGGGCAGCCTCGGAGCTTGCGGTCTGGCCCAGGAGGATCACCACCTCGACCCTTTCGCCGATCCCGAGGGTCAGGTCGCGTTGCAGCGCCGCACAGGGATCGAGTCCGGCGCCGCTCCGCGCCGAGAGCGGATGGGCAAGGCCCGCAGGCGCGGCAAGGCTGCCGCCCCGGCCAAGGAAGGAGGCCCGGTCGCAGGTCCAGCCCGAGGGTTCGGGTCCGATGTCGGCAAAGGCCATCCGGTCGGGGAAGGCCGGGCTCCAGGGGTTGCGGGCAAACAGGCTTCCGTCCGCGATCTCGGTGAGCAGGTACGGGGCGGTCGCCCCGCGCTGCGGCCCCAGCACCCATTCTGCATAGGCCGTGACCGACAGCCGGCGCACCCGGTCCGACCGGTTGGTCAGGCGCAGTCGTGTGATCTTCACCGGATCTGCCATGGGAACGAACTGCCCCATCGTGGCCTCGATGCCGCCTGCGCTGTGCGAAAAGCGACTGTAGCCAAAGCCGTGCCGGGCGATATAGGTGCCCCGTCCACGGATCGGGAGGGCGGTCGGGGTCCAGACCGCGCCCGTATCCCGATCGCAGAGATAGATCGCCTCGCCCGGAGGATCGCAGACCGGGTCGTTGTTCCAGGGCGTGAGCTGGTTCTCGCGGCTGTTCTCGGCCCAGCTGTGGCCACTGCCCTCGGCAGAGACCTGAAAGCCGAAGGAGGGGTTGGCGATCACGTTCAGCCAGGGCGCTGGCGTCGTGGCGCCCTCGCGCAGCACGGTGACATATTCGCGGCCGTCCTCGGCAAAGCCGCCGGTGCCGTTGAAGAATTCCAGCGCCTCTGGCGCGGGGGCGGGATCGGGTTGCGGCGGCATCGAAGCCGCAGGCCGATGCGGCGCCAAGGCCGCGGAGAGGGTCTCCATCTGCTGCCCGATGTTCCCGCGCCGCGCCACCAGCACCACCCGCGCCACCGACAGGACCAGCGCCCGCGCCTCGGCCGTCATCCGGTCGGCGCGCAGCGCAAAGACGCCGCCACGTCCTTCCACCACGCCCGCGTCCGTTCGCGGCCGCGATTGCGACGAGCGCACGGCCGTCTCGATCGCGCCCTGAAGGTCCTGCACATAACTCGCGGCCCGGTCGTTCAGGATCACCAGATCGACCGGAAACTGCCGGGCGCGCCAGTATTCGTGCGCGGCGAGCAGCTGGGCCACCTTGTCCAGGTCCTCGAGATCCTCGATCTGCAGGAGCACGATGGGCAGGTCGCCCGAGATGCCTTGCGGCCAGAGGCCCGACTGCGGCCCTGCCCCGGCCGCGATCCGCGCCCGCGAGGGGCGCAGCCGGCCGTCGCTGCGCAGGACGAACCCGGCGAGCCGCTGGAAATCGGCCGCCTCGGCGCCGCTCACGTCGAGATGGCGCAGCTGCACCTGCGACTTGGTCCAGGCCAGCGTCGTCGCGCGCTCGAAGGCCGACGGATCGCGGTGGCGGTCCACCATGTCGAGCAGCCTCTCCGCGCTCTCGGCAACCATGGTCCAGAAGGTCACGCGCGCCATGCCTCCGCCCGGCACCAGAACACGGCGTCGGATTGCGAAGATCGGATCCAGCACGGTGCCGGTGGTGCCGGACAGCGGCGCCTGCGCCATCGCCGGATCGGCCAGCGACCGGCCGCGCCCGATGAAGCGCGCCCGGTCCGTCTCGATCTGGGCAGGTGCGCTCTCGGTCCCTTCCACCACGGCCATGTGGGCTGCCCAGACCTCGGGCTCGCCCGGTGAGCGACGGCGGCGGGTGGCAACGATGACCCCAAGCTCCGGCAGATGGTCGGTCACCACGAAGAGCTTGGAGAAGGCGGGATGGGCCAGATCCGCGGCGGCGGGCGCCAGCACCAGCTCGGCATAGGAGGTCAGATCGATCTCGCGCAGCTGACGCCCGGTATTGCCCAGTGTGACCCGCCGCGCCTCGGCATCGTCCTCGGCCGAGACGACGACCTCGGCCGTGGTCAGGAGCGTGCCCTGCCGGTGCGTAAAGGCGGCCTGATGCTCACTGAAAACGGCGGAGCGGCGGCCTGGGCCCGGCACCGGTTGAACCCCGGCCGACCAGAGCGCCCCTGACGCCACGTCGCTCGCGAAGAGGAAGGTTCCGAGCGCATCGCGGGTGGCATCAGGGCGCCAGCGGGTCACGGCCATGTCGCGCCACTGGCTGAAGCCCGCGCCGGTGGACGTCAGCATCACGCCATAGCGGCCGTTCGACAGAAGGTGTGCAGTGGGCGCCTCGACCTCGGGAGCATCGATCCGCCGGACGGTCGGAGGCGCGTCGGGCGCAGCGGCGGCCACCGGCATCTCCTCGGCGTGCGGATGGGCGGCGTTCACATCGCGCGGCACGCGCTCCTGCAGCAGCAGGTCCACCGCCTGCACCAGAGGGTCGGCATGAAAGCGGCGGCGCAGGAGGCCGTCCTGCACGATATTGGCGATGCCGGCGATGGTCATGCCCTGATGATGCGCCATGAAGCTCCGGACCACGGCAGCGCTCTCGCCCTCGGGCAGGCGGCTCGTGGTGAAATCCACCGCCTCGTAGAAGCCGTGGCGACCCTCTGCCCCGAGGGCGCGAAGGGCCCGAAAGTTGCGCACCGCCGCGGCCGGATCCACCATCGCGGCCAGCCCCGTGGCATAGGGCGCGATCACCCGGTCCGCGCCCAGCCCGCGCTTCAGGCCCAGACCCGGCACGCCAAAGTTCGAGTATTGATAGGTCATCTCCAGATCGCGGGCGTTGAAGGAGGATTCCGAGACCCCCCACGGGATGCCCAGGGCCCGGCCATGATCCTGCTGGCGCGTCACGATCAGCCGGTTGGTCTGTTCGAGCAGCGAGCCCCGCGGCGCGCGCATCACCAGCGACGGCATCAGATATTCGAACATGCTGCCCGACCAGGAAATCAGCGCCGCTCCCGCCCGGACCGGTGTGGCGCTGCGCCCCAGCCGGAACCAGTGCCGGGTCGGGACATCGCCCTTGGCGATGGCGAAGAGGCTCGCCAGCCGCGCCTCCGAGGCGAGGAGGTCGTAGCAATTGGCGTCGAGGCTGTTGGTCTCCGAGGAAAAGCCGATCGAAAGGAGCTTCTTCTCGGGATCGAGCAGGAAGGCGAAGTCCATCGCGAGCGCCATCCGGTGCGCCTGCGTCTCGAGCGCCTGAAGCCTTGGGGCGAAGTCCGTGCCCGTGTCAGCGCGATGATCGGCCAGACGGCCACGCAGTGCCACCAGCCAGCCGGGGGACGGGCCGTCCATGGCCACCTCGATCAGCGCCTCGAGCGCGTCGGGGCGCGCCGCCTGCATCCGCGCCAGAAGCTCGGTCGGGCCTTCCCCGTCCTCGCGCGCCAGCGCCAGCGCATCGGCAAGGCCGGCGTGCAGAACATCCCGGGGCACCGGCGCCTGCCAGTCCCGGCAGGACTGCGCGACGGCCAGCAGGTGCCCGGCGAGATTGCCGCTGTCGACCGAGGAAACATAGGCCGGGGGCAACACCCGCAGATCGGCGGTGTCATACCAGTTGAAGAAATGTCCGCGGAAGCGCCGCATCCGCTGCATGGTCGCCATCGTCTCCTCGAGCCGGCGCAGCGTCTCGCCCTGACCGATCCAGCCCATGTCGCGGGCGACCACCGTTGAGAGAAGGTAAAGGCCGATGTTGGTGGGCGAGGTGCGCTGTGCCACGACTGGCCGGGGCATCTCCTGAAAGTTGTCGGGCGGCAGATGGTGGCTGGCCTCGGTGACGAAGGTCTCGAAATAACGCCATGTGCGGCGGGCGATCAGGCGCAGCTCGCGCGCGTCGCGGGGCGACACGATGGCAGGTGCGGCGGTTCCTGGCTGGCTGAGCCGCCATGCCAGAGCGGGCGCCCCCAGCCACAGCAGGGCGAAGGGCAGGACCAGCGGCCAGACCGGCGGGTTCGCCAGCACGACGCCACAGGCGCCGAGACCGAGGCCCACACCGCCCGCCATGCCGCGGTAGCTGGCCGCAGGACCGGGCCTGCCGCCGCCGGCCGATTGCGCCGCCGTCACCCATTCCAGCAGATGCCGTCGGCTGACCCCCATCCGCCAGACCGTGCGACCGATGGCATCGAGCATCCGCCAGCCGGTTTCGGGCAGCAGCGCAATCTCCAACCCGATCTGGCGGAGCGCGGCGGCGGTGTCGCCGGCCAGCGCCGCGAAATGGCTGCGCGAGGTGATGCCCGCGCGCCCTGGCAGGATGGCGAAGGGCAGCGACAAGAGGTGGCCCAGCGACAGCATGGCCAGGATCAGGAGCGTGGTCAGCGCCGCCTGCGGCAGGGGCAGCAGCCAGCCCGCCGCCAGCGCCGCCACGGCTGAAGGCGCGACCAGCGACCGGCGCAGATTGTCGACGATCTTCCAGCGCCCCAGCGATGTCAGCCCGTGCCGCCTCGCCCCGAACACCCACGGCAAGAGCTGCCAGTCGCCGCGCACCCAGCGATGCTGGCGGCGGGCTGCGACATCGTGGCGGGCCGGGAACTCCTCGACCAGCTCCACGTCCGAGACCAGCGCCGCGCGGGCGAAGATCCCTTCGTAAAGGTCGTGGCTCAGCATTGCATTTTCCGGCACCCGTCCGTGCAGGGCTGCCGCGAAGGCGTCGACATTGTAGATGCCCTTGCCGGTGAAGGAGCCTTCGCCGAACAGGTCCTGATAGACGTCCGAAATCGCCGCCGCATAGGGCTCGATGCCGCCGGGGCTCGAGATGATGCGCTGAAAGGCCGAACCGTCCTTCCCGACGGGAAGAGCGGGCGTGACGCGCGGCTGCAGGATGCCGTAGCCTTCCGTAACGCGCTGGCGGGCCGCATCCAGATGGGGCCGGTTCAGCGGATGGGCCAGCTTGCCGATCAGCCGCCGCACCGCATCGCGCGGCAAGCGCGTGTCTGCATCGAGCGTCAGCACGAACTGCACGTCCCGCGGCACGGCGCAGGCGAGAAAGCTCGTGTCGGTCGCCCCGCGCAGCAGCCGGTTCAACTCCACGAGCTTGCCGCGCTTGCGCTCCCACCCCATCCAGCAGCCTTCCGACGCGTTCCAGTGCCGACGGCGGTGCAGCAGCAGAAAGCGGTCGCCCCGCTCGGAGGGATGCGCCGCGTTCAGCCGCGCGATCCCGGCCTCCGCCTGCACGATCAGCGCCGCATCGGCCGGGGTGGTCTCGGTCGCGGCGTCCGGCCCGTCCGAAACCAGCGCATAATGCACCGCTCCGCCGACGCTCGAGAGGTGATGCACCTCGAGCCGCTCCAGATGTTCGGCCAGATCCTGCGGCCCCGTCAGCAGCACCGGCACCGCGACGAGCGTGCGCAGAGTCTCCGGCACGCCCCCCGCCAGATCGAGCCCCGGCAACGGCGCGGGCGACACGCTGCGGGTGACGACCAGATTGACCAGCGCGGTCGCAGCTTCGGTCGCGGGCATCAGCGCCAGAAGCCCCAGCGGCAGAAGCACCGCAACGGGGGCGCCTGCAGTGGCCGATGCCCAGCCCGCGCCGGCCAGCACGGCAGCCGAGGACACCGCGATGGTGCCGCCGTAACCCGCGAGCCCGACCCGCCCGATCTCCCGGAACAGCCGACGAGACAGCGGCGGGCGGTAGCCGATTCGGGTTTCGAGCGCGGCCCGGCCCGAGCCGATCAGTGCGTGGCCCGGTTCGCGTTGGCGCGGGGTTCTGCCCTGGGCGGCCTGCGCCAGTGCGGCCTCGGTCACCTCCAGCTCGCTCGCGGCGGATCCGCGGGCCAGTGTCTCGATCGCCGCGCGATACCTGTCGCGCGTCGCGAAGTCCATCGCAGCGAAATCCGAGGCCGCGCCGAGCCGCGCATCCACCCGGCTCATCTCCTCGAAGAACACGGCCCAGTCGATCTCCGAGAGCGTGCGCATGCTGGTGACGATGTTGCGCATCGTTACGTTCGAGGCGCCCTGCCGCGCCTGCGCTCGCTCCACCACATCTTCCAGATCAGTGCCCTGACGATGCAGCCGATCCTCGAGCCAGCCCAGCAGCGGGGTGTCGCCGGGATCGCAACCGCGCAGCCGCTTGGCAATCTGCGCGGCCAGGATCTCGGGCAACTCACCGTTCGGGAGCCTCACCTCCCTGCCTCCGTCCACCAGCGCGTCTGCCGCCAACCTCAGGTCATGCGCCTCGCCGATCTGCACGGCCAACCGGCGCATGTTCTCGATCAACACGATCCGCAGCGTGATCGCTACCGCCCAAAGCTCGCCGATCATCAGCGGCTGGACCTGCTGATAGGCTTGCACGAAGCGGCCCAGCATGGGGCCGGCAACGAGGCTGTCGGTATGGGCGACATAGGCCCAGGCCAGTTCCAGTACGCGCGGATAGCCGGCAAAGGGACCTTCCGCCAGCTTCGGCAACTGTCGGTAGTAGCCCTCCGGCAGATCCAGCGCGATCTGGACCAGCTGCTTCTCGACAAGGTGGTAGTTGTCCAGCAGCCACTGGGCCGCCGGCGACACCGGCTGGTGCCGGATCAGGGCGGCACCGTTAGAGCGATAGGCCGCCAGCAGGGCGGCAGCATTGTCCTTCAGCCGCCGGTTCAGCGCCAGAACCCGTCGTGGCCGAAGCGCAATCGTTTGAATGCGCGCAAGACTCGTCGCATGATCCTCCAGTCGCTCCGGGCCGAACAGCTCCTCGCGGATCGGCGAGGGGTCGTGCCACGGCGCCTGCGCCGCCCTGCCCCAGGACAGCGGTGGCCGCAGGAGCGCCTTGAACCCGGCGGCGATATTCGTGGGGAAGCTCACGCCCGGATTGGCCGCATGGCGGTAGTGCCCTCGGTCTGCGCCGGAGGAGTGCCGACATCGCCCGTCTGCTGCGCGGCGTCCGTAGCCTCGGGGGCCGTATCGTTGGATGCGAGGCCGGATCCGGGCTGCACGCGTCGCGCCATCTCACCCCATTTTCGTTCGATCTGACTCCAGTCCATCGCTTTTCCTATCTCGCCGGTTACAAGGAGAACCCACCCGCCATGATGCCCGCGTTTCGGCCCTGTGCTGCGATCGCCCCAGCACCTGCCGTGATCGGATCTGCGGGGGGCATGTGGGTCGGCCGAAGAGGCGGCCGTAATGGTCCGATGTCCTTCCGTACAACGCGCAGACTTTCCGGCCTCTGCAGGTGGACGATGCTTGGCAAGACGGCGGGAAGACACGGGTATCCTCACCCGCGGGCGGGCGGCGAGTGGAGAGCGGCTCCCTCATCCTGCGCGCAAGAAGATCGTGACGCACTAATCTGGGTCAGCGTTCGTGAGCGGATAACGTGGGCTTTTTTTCCCAATTCGCCGCGCGTGAAAAGGAAGGTTCGAGCGCCGGTGACACGGGACCTCCCTCCGATTTTTCGATACCCCCCGGTGGGGGACGGCTGCGGCGCCCGTCTCGGAAGGGCTCGAGGGCGAAGCGCCCGGAGAGCCGGGAGCTCGCCGGGCGCTCGCGATCGACGGGGGCAGTCCGGGCCGCCTCAGGTGGATGTCAGCTCCAGGCCTCGCGGAGCGCGTCGAGGCCGCGCTGGAGGCGGTCGAGCTGGCGGGCCTCGTGCCGGCCGTTGAGCCGCCCGGGCATGCTGCGGAGCGACTGGTCGTCGAGCACGACATGCTTGACCACCGGCTGCGCGAAGCTCGGGATCTCCTCCCACATGCGGAAGAACTTGCGCCGCCGATCCATCCGCTCGGCCTCGGGGTCATAGGTGCCGCTGGTGTCCACCTTCACCATGGCGGCCAGCGGATCGCGCGAGAGCATGCCCGAGGCCGCCTCGAAGAGTTCGGCCGCGATGTTCGCCTGCTCGACCGAGAGCTTGCCCTGCCGATGGTAGCGGTCGACCCAGGTCTCCCGCCGCGTGCGGATCACCCGGTTCGGGTTGCTCTTCTTGCCGGTCTTCGGGTCGACCTCGGCCGCCTCCTCGATCCGCTTGCCCGCGATCTGCGCGGGCGTCAGCGGCCCCAGATCCCACGGCGCGAGCTTCAGGCTCACCAGCTTCGCCTTCATGGCCTTCCGGCCCTTCGCGCCCTTCATGCGGTACGCCTTTCCTTGTTGTTGCTCTTGGTGTTGCCGCACCGGCTCGGCCCGCCGCATGTCCACCGCGCTGCCGATCATGCCGCCGTCTCCCTCTGCACCGCGCTCCGATCCGGGCGGACTGTGTCCGGCTCCCGCATCGTCCCGTTCTGATCTGCCAGTTGTGGCCGCTCACCCGGCGGCATCGCCCGCACCGCGCGCCCGATCATGCCGCCGCCCCTTCCTTGCGGGCGCGGCCGGCATCGACCAGTGCGCGGGCCTGCGCCCGGTCGCGGAGATAGAGCTCGAGCCAGTCGCGATCCTCGCGGCTCGCCGTCTCCCGGTCGATCCGGTCGCGGATCAGCTCGCAGCGCCGGGCATTGTCCTGCGCCTGATCGCGGATCTCGCGCAGATCCATCGCGAGCGGCGGGCGGGGATGCTTCAGGAGCCAGCGGTAGAGCTCGACCAGATGCCCGCCGGCCTCGGCCTTCGACCCCTCGACCGAGGCGAGCCAGCTCGACACCAGCCTCCGCTCCGCCGGCGGCGGCTCCTCGATGGCCCGCGCGAACTGCCGGATCAGCACCTCGG